>Ga0209163_1000062_pt1 | contig 266458 bp, 246 predicted proteins | sample MTBAKSrepl2MetaG_FD_187457 | JGI IMG/M metagenome (GOLD analysis project Ga0209163, IMG submission 187457) | Enrichment culture microbial communities om Arthur Kill intertidal strait, New Jersey, USA, that are MTBE-degrading - MTBE-AKS2 (Arthur... | ecosystem: Environmental > Aquatic > Marine...
CTTCTGGATCATGGTTTCTGCCTCCAGGACAAAACCATGACCTTATTCTGAGGGCCGCTACTGGGGAAGAATAAGAATCAGATCAGAAGAAGATGGATCATAACCTTACGGGGAGAGGGGAAGAAAATCCAGGATGGGATTTCTTGACCGACCAAGCATAGGGACTTTCTCACCGGCCAAAACCAGGGATTTTCTCACCGGCGGCGACACCAAATGCAGTGGAAAACGAAGGCAGCGTCGCAAGGAGTTCTTCCGGTCGAAAATCTCTACATCCAATCAACAGAAACCAAGTGTTCGACTTTTTTGAACTCCGGATCACCGGTTACGATCGTCAGATTCTTTTTCAGTGCTGTGGTCACTGCGAAACAATCGGCAAAAGAAAGAGGATATTCCGCCTTTATCCTCGCCGCCGCGATGACATCATCTAATGCGTTTGAAACAAGAATCAAAGGCAAGGAGGGTATGGCGCTTTCCAGGAAGTATTCTGCCTTTTCATGCCCCCTCTTCCTGTAAAGGATGTAGTAAACTTCTCCGATATTGACCTCATTCATGAAAATCACATCGGCGGACTTTTGGGCTTCGGTCATAAGATCCAGGACTTTTTGGAAACCACCTTCCCTGTTCAAATAGGCGAGCATGGCGAAGCTATCCAGCAGTTTTCTTCTCTTCACGTTCCCGCTCCTTCTTCCGTTCGGCCAACAATGCCTTGGTCAGTGAGCCGCCGTCTTTGAAGATGCCGCAAAATTCGTGTACCGGATCATCAGGCAAGGGCACGAGAACTGCACGATTCTCTTCGGCCTTTACCAGTATCTTCTTGCCTGGACCGATGTGAAGTTTTTTTCTTATTTCTCTGGGAATAACGATTTGTCCTCTGCTTGAGGTAATTACGACAGCCATTGGCATCCTCCATCATTCATTTTGCTTATCTACATATATGCAGAAGTATTTCATACGCCGTGGATTTTGACATACAAAGCCGTCGTTGTCAACATCTGCAACTAAACAGCATATGGATCCGGGCAAACCGGCTAGATCTTCCCGCCCTGAACCAGGCGGGCGAAGTGCTCGAAGGAGCGGTCGTAGGTGGCTTCGGCCTCTTGGGAGAAAACGCAGCCCGGCAACTCCCTCATCCTGAGATGATAGGAGATGCACTCGCAGCAGATTCCCTTTCGCGAGCACGGATCGTACGTGCAGTTGCACCGTGTCAGGTTCTTCTCTTTGTTGCATTCCACCGGTTTCATCACCTCCATCACAGCTTGTTAGTGCTTCAATTTTGATGAATTCGTAAAAAGTCCGAAAACAGAGACTTGGTCATTGCGAGCCCTTCGACAGGCTCAGGATAGACTCCGCGAAGCCGTTCGGCCCCGAGCTCACGGCCGAGGTGCAATCTCGTAACTGGCCTGATATTCATGAGATTGCCACGGCGCTTCGCGCCTCACAATGACGGTGTGGGACTTTTTACGAATCCATCAATGTTACCCCCCCAATGTTTTTTCATCCTGCCCTGCATCCAGGGAGTTTATCAGGTCCCTGAACCAAGGCGGGTTATAGATGAATATATAGGCCAGGAACAAGGCGCTCAACGGCAGGAAAAACACCGCGAGATCCACTGCGATGACTCCCAGCGCAAGCAGGACTCGATGGGCCATTTTCATGGGAAAGACCTCCTGGAAAGGCTGATCGAACCTCCGTCCACTCGAACAAGTGAGCCAAAATATCAGAAAAAAGCTTTTAAATCAGTATTCTTTAAAAGTTTTATGTTGACATGCGTTCAATTTTTGAACATAATTGCGTTCAAGAATTGAACGCAGCAGGTTTTGGGCCCCGAAAGGGGCTTTTCGGCAAATGGACAAGCAGGATCTTCACATCCTCCGGCTCATGGGCGAGCTCGACAGGGACGGCACGTCGAGCCAGCGCGAGCTATCCCAACGCCTCAACCTCTCGGTCGGGCTGGTCAACACCTTCCTCAAGCGCCTTGTCAGCAAAGGTTATTTCAAGGTCAAGACCATGCCGAGGAAGAGACTCAAGTATTTCCTCACTCCCGAGGGCCTTGCCAGAAAAAGCCGCCTCACCGCAGAGTACCTCCACTACTCGATCAATTTTTACAGGGACATCAAACAGCTTCTCCTCAGCAAATTCGAAGAGATTGAGGGGAGGCACATGAAGCGAGTCCTTTTCTTGGGCGCTGGCGAGGTTGCAGAACTGGCGTACCTCTATATCCATCTCACGAATCTCGAACTGGCCGGCATGATCGACGACCAAAAAAAAGGCAAGAATTTCTTCGGATTTGTGATAAAGGGAACCGACACCGTTCACGACATGGACTGGGACATGATCCTCCTGACCCGGCTCGACCATCCGGATGAAACCATCCAGAGGCTCACAGAGGCGGGGATCGGCCCTGACAGGATTGCCACCATATGAATGACGACTTGCTAAAGTGGTATGCGGTTCACACGCGAAGCCGCTTTGAAATGAAGGTTTTTGAAGGCATTTCCGGGAAATCGATCGAAGCCTTTGTTCCAAGAATTCAGGTCATGAGCCGGAGAAAGGACCGGCGAAAGAAGATCCTGATCCCCCTGCTTCCGGGATATGTGTTCGTGCATTTTGACATGAGCCCTGAGGCTTACTGGGACATCATCAAGACCACCGGCGTGGTTCGCATGGTGAGTTTTCGGGGAGAGCCGGTTCCCGCAAGGGACGAAGAGGTGGGCTCTCTCATGATCCTGGACGGCACGGACCGGACGGTTCAAAACCGGACCTATGTGAAAACAGGGGACAGGGTCATGATTATGGACGGTCCGCTCAAGGGTCTCGTGGGGTTTTATCTGCGGCGAAAAGGTCAGTCCGACAAGGTTGTCGTAAGCGTGGAACTTCTGAAGCGCTCCCTGGCCGTGGAAATAGAGGATTGGGCGCTCGAGAAACTCGCTTAATAAAATCTTGGCCCAGGCCAAGATTTTATACAACGCAGCTTCGCCGCTCCGACGCTTCGCTTCATAAAATCTTGACGGGGTCAAGATTTTATACAACGCGGCTTCGCCGCTTATTTAAGCAACAAGAAAGCAAGATTTAACAATATATGCAAGAGGTTATCGGTATTCGAGCAGTGTGAACGAAGGGGCGGAGCTGTCGCTGCGCTCAATAAAATCATTTCACTTCGCTCAATGATTTTATAAAGCGCGACTACGTCGCTTGTTTGATTTGATTAGCGGCGTCAGCCGCGTTGTATAAAATCGCGGCAGCGATTTTATTAAGCGAAGCGGCAGAGCGGCGAAGCCGCGTTTTATAAAATCCTGACTTTGTCAGGATTTTATTGAGCGAAGCGGGTGCGCAGCGATGAAAGTTGTTGTCGACTATCGCGAGAAAGCTTCCGGCATTATCGATCTCTTGAGTGGTGCCGGCGTTCATGTGAAAGTCGGAAAGGTGCCATACGGCGACTACGTCATCAATGATGCGATCACCGTGGAGCGAAAGACGGCGAGAGACTTCCTGATTTCCCTGATTGACGGTAGACTGTTCACCCAAATATCGAACCTGAAGAGGCATTGTATTCACCCGGTTGTCCTGATCGAAGGGAATCCCTTCAAGACTGGTCTTGACTTTGATGAAGCAGCGATCAGGGGAGCTCTCCTATCGATCCAGGCCATCTGGTATGTTCCGATCATGTACTCTCGAGGCAAAGATGAGACCAAGGATATTTTGCTCATGATCGGGCGACAGGAAGAGACTTACATGGATGTTGTTCCACTCAGAGGGGGATACCGGCCCAAGCGTCTCAAATCAAGACAGCTTTTCATTCTGCAGGGTCTTCCGAGGGTGGGACCAACGGCGGCCAAAAGACTCCTGGAGCGTTTCGGATCCGTCTCAAATGCCATGAATGCCCCTGTGGAAGAGCTGATTCAAGTTGACGGTATCGGCAGGGCTTCCGCAGAAAAGATTCGAGAAGTCCTCGACATAAAATCCTGACTGCGTCAGGATTTTATAAAGCACGACTACGTCGCTTGTTAAAGGGATATTTGTTTTTGCAGAAATGAGCGGCGAAGCCGCGTTGTATGAAATCCTGACAATGTCGAGATTTCATTAAGCGAAGCGAAGGAGCGGAGCGATGAAAGTCCTTATCACAGGCGGCGCGGGGTTTATTGGATCCCATCTGGCGGAGAAGCTGATGGAGATGGGGAGCGAGGTCTTTGTCATCGACAACCTCTGGACCGGGCGGCTCGCCAACCTTGCCGGAATTCAGAACCGGAAAGGCTTTCACCTCGTAGTGGACACCATCCTGAACGAATCCGTGATGAACGAACTGGTCTTCAAGGTGGACCACATCTATCACCTCGCCGCCGCAGTGGGCGTGAGGAACATCATGGACCACCCCGTGGAGTCCCTCGACATCAACGTCAAAGGCACGGAGACCGTGCTCCGTCTCGCAAACCGGTTCAAGAAAAAGGTGCTCGTAGCTTCCACCTCGGAGATCTACGGCAAACACGTGGGCCATTCCCTGGCCGAAGAAGACAACCGGGTCATGGGGAGCGTGAAAAAGAGGCGCTGGGCCTATGCGTGTTCCAAGACCCTGGACGAGTTCCTCGCTTTCGCTTACTGCGATGAAAAGAAGCTGCCCGTCGTCGTCGCCCGCCTTTTCAACACCGTCGGGCCCAGGCAGACCGGCCAGTACGGCATGGTCCTGCCCAATTTCGTCCAATGCGCACTTCTGGGAAAGCCCATCACCGTCTACGGGGACGGCACCCAGACCAGGAGCTTTGCCCACGTCTCTGATGTCATCGGGGCGCTCATCAAGCTCATGGGCGATCCGAGGGCGGAAGGGGACGTGTTCAATGTGGGGAACGACGAGGAAATATCGATCAAGGACCTGGCCCTGAAGGTCAAGGAAATGACGCACAGCCCCTCGGAGATCGAATACATCCCCTATGAGAAAGCCTATGGGCCGGGATTCGAGGACATGGAGCGACGATGCCCGAACATCGGCAAAGTGAAGGAACTGATCGGCTACAAGCCGGCCTATAACCTCGAAGCCATCATCCACAGCGTCGTCGACTATTTCAAGCAGTGAAAATTATTCCCTACAGCAAACAGAGCGTTAACCAGGAGGATGTCGAGGCGGTCGCTGAGGTCCTGCGCTCCGACTGGTTGACTCAGGGGCCCAAGGTCAAGGAATTCGAAGAAGCGCTTGCATCGCTTTGTGGGGCCAGGCACTGTGTGGCTGTGGCCAATGGGACGGTCGCCCTCCACCTCGCCTGCCTGGCGCTTGAAGTCGAGCAAGGAGACGTAGGGATCACGTCACCGCTCTCTTTTCTGGCTTCCGCCAACTGCATCGCCTATTGCGGCGGCAGGCCCGAGTTCGCGGACATTGACCGTTCCCGCCTTTGTTTGTCTCCGGATTCGGTCGAAGAGTTCTGCAAGACTCACAAAACGCCCAAGGTGGTGATCCCGGTGGATTTTGCCGGCGTGCCCGCAGACCTGCCCCGCTTCAGGGAGCTTTCCAAAAAATATGGGTTTCGTCTGATCGAAGACGCAGCCCACGCGATCGGCTCCACCTACACCTTCGAGGGACGGGAATATGCTTGCGGATCTTGTGCCCATACGGACCTGGCGATTTTTTCCTTTCACCCGGTGAAAACCATCACCACCGGGGAAGGCGGTGCGATCCTCACGAACGATGACGATTTGGCCGAGACGTTGCGGCGGCTTGCAAGCCACGGCATTGAAAGGGATCCTTTCAGACTGGTCACGGATCACTGGTCACGGTCCACAGGTTATCCCGTCTGGTATCACGAGATGCACGATCTTGGATTCAACGGGAGGATCACGGACATTCAGTGCGCCCTGGGGATTTCGCAGCTCAGGCGCCTCGATGAATTCAAGTCCAAACGGCAAAGGATTGTCAGGAAGTACAATGAGGCCTTTGAGGAATTGGAGAGAAAGGAATTGGTCCTTCGGCCGCCATGGCCTGAGAACACGGATCCCTGCTACCATCTTTACCCGTTGAGGCTGGGTGCCGCGTGCAGAATGTCAAGAGACGATCTCTTCCTCTCGCTGAGAAACAAAGGCATTTACTGCCAGGTTCACTACATCCCCATCTATCGGCAGCCTTATTACGCGGACCGGTTCGACATAAAGCCCGACCGTTTTCCCGAGGCAGAGAGGTATTTCGCCTCATGCCTCAGCCTTCCCCTCTTCCCTGACATGGACGAAGCGACCTTTGACTATGTTGTCGCTGCGCTCTTGTCTCTTATTTCATAATGCCGTCCTTTGAGTGAGGTCATTCCATGTTCAACGACAAAGTGGTTCTGATCACCGGCGGGACCGGGTCCTTCGGCAAGAAGTGCACGGAGATCATCTTGAAGAGGTACAAACCCAAAAAGCTGATCATCTTCAGCCGCGACGAACTCAAGCAGTTCGAGATGGCTCAAGATTTTTCTATGGACCAGTATCCTGTCCGGTATTTCATCGGTGACGTGCGCGACACCGAGCGACTGAACAGGGCGTTTCAGGGTGTGGATTATGTGATTCATGCCGCCGCCCTCAAGCAGGTGCCGACCTTGGAATACAACCCTTTCGAGGCTGTGAAAACCAATATTCTCGGCGCACAAAATGTCATCAATGCGGCGATCGACCAGGGCGTCAAGAGAGTGATCGCCCTGAGCACCGACAAGGCAGCCAACCCCATCAACCTCTACGGTGCAACCAAGCTCTGTTCCGACAAGCTCTTTGTCGCAGGCAATTCCTATACAAAAAGAGACGGCACCATTTTCAGCGTCGTGCGATACGGCAATGTCCTTGGCAGCCGTGGCAGTGTGATTCCGCTTTTCCTGAAACAGAAAGACGGTGGCGTGCTGAGGATCACCGACGCCCGCATGACCCGGTTCTGGATCACCCTCGAAAAGGGCGTGGACTTCGTCCTTCAATGTCTGGAGAAGATGGTGGGCGGAGAGCTCTTCGTACCCAAAATACCGAGCATGCGCATTGTGGATCTGGCCAAGGCGATAGGACCGGAATGCCGAGTTGAGACCATCGGCATACGGGCAGGGGAAAAACTGCACGAAGTGATGATCACGAGAGATGACGCGCGCAGGACACTCGACATGGGGAATTTTTACATTATCCAGCCTGATTTCATGTTCTGGGCAAGACGGTGTAACTGGGTGGGGTCAGAGCCGGTCCCCGATGATTTCGAATACAACTCCGGCACCAATCCGGTGTTCCTGAGTGTGGACAGAATGAGGGAGCTGATTCAGGCCTTATAGGCTTTGTCCCTCCCTGGGCTCCAGGAGGAGCGGAACGGAACGAGAAACCCGCAGTCGGAAAGGGCGGTGGCCTTGAAGGTTTTCCCGGTTGACATCTACGGGGTGAAAAAGCTCGGGATCGAGAAATGGCAACAGGACTTTTTCTGGCCTGTCGCGGACGAGGAGTTCTTTTCACTCTGTGACCATACCGAGGCGGCGCTCCAAGAGGAAATTGAAAGCCGCGACCAAGCGCTTCGAGATGTGCTCATTGCCAATTCCAGCCTGGCCCACGAGTATGCTTCGGTTCTCCATGCCCTGCTCGTCATCAAGAGACTTCGAGAAAAGGGGTATGAGATTCTTTTCGATGAAAGATCCCTCTACTACTGGGAACTGCTCAGTGAAAGGCTTCGAGACAACTCAAATGCGAAACCCGGAGTGAAGGATCTTGTAAAAGATCGGATCAAGCAGGTCGTCAAGTTTTTCGTATTCAATCAATTCTCCTTTAAAAGCGCTCTTTCCACGCTTCATTCTCGAAAGAGGGTGATTAGTCTTGGCTCATTCAGTGAACTGAAAAAAGATTTTTGCAGGCAACAGGGAGGCCTTGTGCTTCATTGGTCGCCCTTGCGCTATTCCAAATCGATTCATGAATCGGTGTTCAATCGTCACGATACCTTGAAGATAGAACATGCGGCTGAATCCCTGGCGGGCAGAATGGTCAAGGTCGCATGGGAGAAGGATATCCCCATCAACGATTTCTCGAGAAGGTACTTGGAGGTCTTGGCAAAACCCAGGCTTCAGTCGATTTACAAAGTCTACAACAGCGTCCTGCACGATGATCGCCAAAGGATAGACCTGCTGCTTTTATCGGAAGTAGCAAAACCGGCGAATAAAGCGATCTGCTTGGCTCTCAAAAGAAAATTCGGCACCAGGATTATCGGATTCGAGCACGGGAACACCTTCGGGAACTTCAAGTCGAAGAGGTTCGCCGCCAATGAACTGGCTCACTGTGACGAATTTGTCGTTTCCAGCAGAAACAGCATAGCGAATTTCAGAGAAAGTCAGAGCCTGTCAAGAGTTCCCTACGGAAAATCAACAGAAATCGTCGCTGTGCCTGCGAGCCACTACCAGGAACTTTGGAACAGGAACCGGACGCTCTCCCTCCCCGAGAGGATAAGGAAGATCATGTTGATCGGGTTTCCGATGAATCAATATCGGTACGACGATGTTGCGGGGCATTTTTCATTGTTCCATTTGGACCTCGAGCTCAGGCTGGCGCGATTTCTCAAGGAGCAAGGGTTGAGGGTCGTCTACAAGGTGCATCCCGACAGGTTGGAAGAAGCCAGGGGTATATTTGATGCATTGGCCGACGAAATTCGTCCTGAGCCCTTTGAAAAGGTTTATCTCGATTGCGACGCTTACCTGTTCGGGCATGCTGACAGCTCCACCTTCGGCATCGCCTTGTGTACCAACAAACCCCTGATACTCATCGATGCTGCCGGGAAGGCATGGAACAAAAAGCCCTTTGACTTGATTCGTAAACGATGCCGTGTCGTTCCCGCATGGATGGATGACAGCAATAGGATCCAATTCGACGAAGACGTTCTCGCGACCCATTTGCAAAGCGAAATTGCTGCACCCAACACGGAGTTCATGAAGGAATACGTTTGTTCTTGATGAAATGCGGTAAAGGTCCCGGGTGGAGGCTCGAACCAGGACGTGCGGCCACGACCCGAAGCGACAAAGATGGGGTGGGAAAAGGGTTTGTGGACAATGGGGTGTTTACGAAAAACCTGCCGGCAATGCGCTTAGGGGTTACTGAGGAAAACCACGTTGTGCTCCGGGCAGTAAGTCTGAACAGAAGAGGGAGGGCCGGTGAATAAAAAGCAAGGCACACCGCAAGAGTCCCAATGGTCGGGAAGCTTTGGTCGGCAATACACCGATAGAAACCTGATGAGCCTCGAGGAGATGGAAGATCTCTGGAAAAGGAATTACGGCTTTTCGAGAAGCCAAATGAATGAAGCCTTCCTGACCGGGATGAGTCCCCACTGCAGAATTCTCGAAGTCGGTTCGAACATCGGCAACCAATTGGCCTGTCTGCAAAAGGGAGGGTTCCATGAATTGTACGGGCTCGACGTACAGTTCTACGCGGTGGCAATGGCAAGAAAGAGAATCGAGGGCCTCAAGGTTGCCCAGGGTTCGGCATTCGAGCTGCCTTTCAAAGACCGAGCGTTCGATATGGTTTTTACATCCGGGCTTCTCACGCACATAGCGCCCGGCGATATCCACAGGGTCATGGATGAGATTTTCCGGTGCTCGAAGCGCTTTATCTGGGGTGCGGAATACTATCATACGACTCATATTGAAATTCCTTACAGGGGCCACCAGACACTCATGTGGAAAGGAGATTTTTCAAAGATGTTTCTCGACCGGTTTGGGGATATGCAGTTGGTTAAAAAAGTCTTGATGAAGTACCTTGAGAATGAAAACGTCGATGTGATGTACTTGCTTGAGAAAAAATAGGCGTATGCAGGAACCGCGGCGCTTTTTCCCAGCGCTTGCGTGAGTTCGGTTCGCGGCGTGAAAAGGCTCTGGCCGACGAGTGGGAAGACCGGGGCCCGGTAAGGCAAAGAGGTATGAAAACGAAAAGAGTGCCGGGACCGCGCAAGGAGATTGTGCAAGAAAGGGAAAAAGTATCTGCCGATATTGAGGATCTGGAACCATGGCGAAAATCGCTCTGATCACAGAGGGCGGTCCGGAGAGGGGGATGGGACATGTCCAGCAGTCTCTGACCCTTGCTCAGGCACTCAGGGAAAAGGCCAGTGTCGTTTTCTTGACAAAAAGCGATTCAAGGGTGACGGATCAAATAGAGAGCTTCGGATTTCACGTGGTGAGGAAAGCTTCTGAGCATGAGATCTTTGCCGCTCTTTCCGAATTAGGGCCCGGTGTGACTATCATTGACAGGCTGGACGTGCCGGAGGATTTCGCACGACGAATCAGGGAAACCCTGTCAACGAAGCTGGCGATTTTTTCCAATATCACGCAGGCGAACAGGTATGCCCATGTCTCAGTGACGGCAGACTACGGCAGTGCGTTTAAAAATATTCGGTACGTGGATGAAAAGACCACGACGCTTTATCTCTATGGGCCCCGGTACTGGATCCTGAGAGAGGAGTTTTATCGGTTGAGGCAAGAGGGAAAAGACTTTCCTGCCGCGATTCGGAAGATATTGCTGATTTTTGGCGGGAGCGATCCTTTGAATGTGACCTCGGCGGCGCTCGATGAGTTGTTGAACATGGACAAGGTTTTTCACGTGGATGTCATTTTGGGAAGCGGGTTTGGTTTCCACACCCAACTGGATGGTGTGATGAGGAGGCACGCCGCAAAGAGTCATAGGGTTAGGGTGTTTAGGAACATTCGGAATGTTGCGGAAATGATGTTCAAGGCGGATCTTGTCATGGCATCCCCCGGTCTCTCCTTGTTTGAGGCCCTGTGTGTGGGCAGCCCCGCGATCGCGATTCACCAGAATAGCCTCCAGGCCGAGGCATATCGCGGGTTCATACCGACCCTTGATAAGAGCGAGATCAGTCGCCTTACCGACCTCATTGAGAATAAGGAATTTATAGACCCCCGCGATCGATTCATCGCTGATTTGCAAATCGGCGAAGGCAAGGAGGAGGTGGTTGCCGCGCTTCTGGATGGGGTGTTTGAGGAGGACAAGGATCATGAAATGGGTGAAACAAGGCCGAATTTTTGAGCCGAAAGGCCAGTTCGACTGGGTCATATCCCATGCGATGCTGCCGGTCGCGGACCCTATTGGCGGCGACGTTTACCGGGTTTATTTTTCCGGAAGAGATCAGCTTAATCGGTCGCATATCGGGTTTATAGAAATGGACATAACCAAACCCGAAGAGGATCCTTACATCAGTGAGAGCGCTGTGTTGGGGCCTGGAGCGTTAGGCTGCTTTGACGACAGCGGGGTAAGCCCGACGTGGCTGGTGAATTATGAAGGGATTAAGTATTTGTACTACTTTGGGTGGAACAAAAGATCATCGGTGAGAGCGGGTGAAGTGGCCGGCCTGTGTCTCAGTGCCGACGGGGGAAAGACCTTTAAGAGGTATTCAAGAGCGCCTGTCCTGGAAAGGACGAATGAGGAACCCTACTCCATCCTGGTGATTTCATGTGTTCTGATTGAAAACGGACTATGGAGAATGTGGTACGACTCAGCCGATGAGTGGATCCATGAGGACTTGCCCAAATACAACATAAAATATGCTGAGTCGAGGGATGGAATCCACTGGGAAAGGAAAGGAAGAATCGCCGTGGATTATGCTTATCCCGAGGAATCCAGGGTGTCACGCGCCTGTGTGGTGAAAGAAGGCGATGTCTATAAAATGTGGTATTGCTATGCGATAGGAAGTGGGGGCTACAAGATGGGGTACGCAATATCCGACGATGGGATCAGCTTCGAGAGGAGGGATCATGAGGTTGGGATTTCCGTATCGAAATCCGGATGGGATTCGGAGATGATCTGTTACCCGTACGTCTTTGAGCACAAAGGGCAGCGATTTATGTTTTATTGCGGGAATGGCTATGGGAAAACCGGATTCGGGTGGGCCGTCTTGGAGGAAGGGTAGAAGGATGGCCGGCACCTCTGCGTGAGAAAGAAAGAGCATGGGCGAGAGGACTTGTGTCATTGTACAGGCTAGAATGGGTTCAACCCGTCTCCCTGGAAAAGTCTTAAGAGAGATCTGCGGACGGCCATTGATAGACCATGTGATCGAGAGACTAGGAAGCTGTCGGAAAGTGGCTGAAATCATCCTGGCTATCCCAAATACTAAGGACAACGATGTCTTAGAGGCATACGCGGAAAAGGGCGGCCTTGGATGTTTCAGGGGAAGTGAGGATGATGTTCTGGCGAGATACTATGATGCTGCAAAAGCCTTTCGCGTCCGGCACATCGTTCGGGTGACGGCCGATTGCCCTTTCGTGGATCCACGAATTGTTGACTCCTTGGTGGATGTGTTTTTGAACAAAAAGGTGGATTACGCCGCGGTCGGGGTAGAGGGAAGTTTCCCGAGGGGATTGGATGCTGAAATATTCGATTTCGAAACTCTGGAAAAGGCCCATCTAGAAGCGCACCGCAACTACGAGCGTGAGCATGTTACCCCTTACCTGTATGAGAATGCGAAGTTCTTTGAGGCACTCTTTTTGGAAGCCGTCGGGAAATTGAGAAGACCCGATCTGCGGTTGACGGTCGACACCGCCGAGGATCTTAGACTGGCGCGGGAAATCTTCAACGGCCTTGGCGATAGGGGCCTCTTTTACGCGGAGGACATCGTCGATTTCCTTGACGCCAACCCGCGATTGTTGTCGATCAATGCCTTTGTAAAGCAGAAAGAACTTGGGGAGTGATGAGACGGTGATCCTGGTTTTCGGTGCTGCGGGTTTTTTGGGGACTTACCTCATCGAGGCATTGCTGGAGAGCCATGCCCCTGTCCTGGCTGCAGATGTGGATCCCATCGGGAAGGAATATTACGAGAGGCGCGGCGTTCGCTTCGAGTCCATGGATATCAGTCGAAAAGAGGATTTTCAAAGGTTGGAGAACGATGACATCGAGGCGGTGGTGAATCTGGCTTGCGTACAGCCCGCCAACGTGAGTGAAGAAAGCTATGATCCTGTAGACTATATCCGGGTGAATGTGATCGGAACCCTGAACATCCTTGAATTTTGCAGGCAATCGAAAATCTCCAAGGTTATCGCGGCGACATCCCACAGAAACACGAAGGGATTGTGGAGAGAGGGAAAGAAAATCCGGGAGGAGGAAGGAAGGGCGATTGAGTTCGTCGGTGAGTACGCCATGTTCAGCATTTCAGAAAGCGCTGCCGAAGACTGTATCGAGCACTACAGCCGGACCTATGGGCTGCAGGGCATCATCTTCCGGTTGCCGCCGGTCTACGGGTATGGGCCCCACACCGTGATCTTCAAGAACGGCAGAGAAAACAAAACCGGTTTTCAGACCTTCATGGACAACATTGCCTCCGGAAATCCGATTGAACTGTGGGGGAATGCCGACGTCGGCAGGGACATCATTTATGTGAAAGATGTGGTCCGTGCCTTTGTGCTGGCACTGAAAAGCCAGAAGGCAAGAGGATTGTATAACATCAGCTCCGGCCGAGGGCTGTCGCTTCGAGAACAGGTCGAAGGGACTTTGAAGGCATTTGGCAGAGACGCACGCGATTACCCGATCGTGTTTCGGCCTGAGAAGGAGAATTCCGTAGAGCCTTTTGTGTACGATAACGGCAAGGCGAAAAGGGAGCTGGGATGGTCTCCGGAATACAGCTTTGCGGACCTTCTGATCGACTACAAAAAGGAAATGGCGCTTGGGCGTTTTGACTACCTGATCGCGAAAAGGAAAGGGATGTTCAAAAAGAAATAGCCGCCGTCGCCGGTTCGGAAGGATCCGGCCCCTTTATTCCGATGATGAACATCCGCTGCGCGATTCTGCCGGAGAAGGACCTTCTTGGAGAAGGAAGGAAGAACATAGCACAAGGAGATAAACATGGTTTTTGATATCGCTGATACCGATTTGATGGGTGAAAAGGTTAAAGCCAAACTCAAGAGATGCGGGGAGAACGTACGGATTTACCCTTTAGCAAAGTTGGCGTATCCCCATGTTATAGAGCTGGGGAGCTACTGCCGGATCCGGGACTTTGTGTTCATTTTTGCAGGACAAGGGGTGGTCATCGGCGATTACTCGGATCTGCAGCCTGGCAGCGTCATCTGGGGGGGCGGTACCACAATCATCGGGCATCGTGTTTCCATTGGACCGGGGACGGTGTTGCTGTCGGCCGTGTATTCCCATGAAAAGGGGCTGAAGATGGTCGACGGCTTGCCGGAAGGCTCTTCCAAGGCATTGTACGGAAAACTGGTGATCGGCGATGATGTCTACATTGGAGCGAATAGCACGTTGATGCCCGAAATTACCGTTGGCGAAGGCGCGATTGTCGGGGCGGGAAGCTTTGTGAATAAAAATGTCGAGCCATGGACCATTGTCGCAGGCAGCCCGGCAAGGAAAATCGGATCGAGAGAAAAAGAGTAAACGCGCGGTGCGCTTTGCGCTTCCTTTAACAGGGGTCGGCCCTCGGCCTGGAGAGAGGGCATGAATGCAAGCATGATGCAGCCCGCGTTCCTGCCTTGGCTTGGGCTTTTCGAGCTCATCTACCGATCGGACGTATTTGTCTTCCTGGATGATTTTCAGTTCTCTGTACAGAGCTACCATCAGAGAAACCGGCTCTTCGTCAACAAAGGGCAAGTGGGATGGTACACCGTACCGGTCAAAAAAACCGCCTCTTTTCAAAAGCCGCTATGCTGCACAGAGATCAATGAGGCCGTTCCCTGGAGGAAGAAATTCTGGAAGAGGATTCAACAGAATTACGAGAAAACCGGGTATTTCAAGGACTATGAGACACCCCTCCGGGAGTGGCTGCTCTCTCCTGCGGAAAACCTGGCGGAGCAAAACATCGCGTTCATCCTCATGATGTGTGGATTCCTTGGATTTGAGCGCAGGTTCCGCAGGAGCTCGGAAAAGCCCTCCCAGAAGCAGAGATCGGAGCGTGTTCTGGAGTTGCTCCGATGGTGCCGCGGCGATTGTTACTACTCTGCCGCAGGGTCTTTTGAATATATGTTGGAGGAAAAGATATTCCCGGTTGCCGATATCTGCATCTATTTCCAGGATTTTCATCCCAGAGCCTATGACCAGGTTGGGTCCACCGGGGGCTATGTCCCTTATCTTTCCGTCCTCGACGCCCTGCTCAATGTGGGCCCGGATGAGACGGCAGCCCTCATCAAAAACGGCACTCCGCAGTGGAGAACTTGGGAGACCATGGTGCTGTCGAGAAATGCTTCACCCAGGGTTGAGCATTGAACATCAGAATCGCCGATAAACCCGTCGGGCCGGGATATCCGGTTTTTATTGTCGCTGAGCTATCCGCCAACCATCGGCACGATCTTAAAGTTGCCGTGGAAACGATAAAAGCCGTAAAAAAGGCGGGGGCTGACGCTGTCAAGCTTCAGACCTACACGGCGGACACCATCACCCTGGACTGCGACAATGAGTATTTTCGTATTGATCACGGAACGATCTGGGACGGAAAGCGTCTATACGAATTGTACCAGGAGGCCTATACCCCCTGGGAGTGGCAGCCCCGGCTTAAGCGGATTGCCGAGGAAATGGGCTTGATCTGCTTTTCTTCGCCCTTTGATAAAACGGCGGTTGATTTTCTTGAGGCCATGAATGTCCCGGCCTATAAGGTGGCCTCCCTGGAGATTACGGATCTGCCGTTGATCGAATATATCGCCTCAAGAGGAAAGCCGGTGATGATCTCCACCGGCGTCGCTACCCTTTCAGAGATTGAAGACGCCGTCACCGCGTGCCGGAGAGTCGGCAACCGGCAGGTGATCCTGCTTAAGTGCACGACAGAGTATCCCGCCCCCTTGGAAAACGTCAACCTCAGGGCCCTTCGCAGTCTCCAAGAAACGTTCAAAACGGTCGTGGGCTTGTCCGATCACACCTTGGGCATCTCGGTGCCCATGGCAGCCGTTGCTCTCGGTGCTTCCGTGATTGAAAAACACTTCATTCTCTCCAAAGACCTGGGCGGTCCTGACGCGGCGTTTTCCCTTGATCCCGAAGAATTCGGTTTGATGGTCAAATCCGTGCGCGACGTTGAGAGGGCGCTGGGTAAGCCGGAGTACGATTTGCCTGAATCAATCTTGAAAAACAGAGAGTTTTGCCGGTCTCTGTTTGTGGTGAGGGATATGAAAGCAGGGGATTTGTTTACCGATGAGACCGTGCGATCGATAAGACCCGGATATGGGGTGAAGCCTAAACATCTGGATGAGATTTTGGGTCGAAAGGCTTCCCGGGACATCATGAGAGGCACTCCTGTCACGTGGGACTTGATAGAACAAGAAAAAGAAAATCCCCTTCCGCTGAAAGAAATTCCTTGAAGCAGTTATTTCCCAAAATGAGGAACTGGGTCCTAGCCGCCCGGATTTGTGGGCTGAACCGTCGCAGAATCGCCCTCTTCCTTGTTTTAACGCTGTCAGCCGGAGCGCTCGACGGGTTCAGCATGGCCATGTTTCTTCCGCTCCTCGAGTTTGTGGAAAGCAAAGGGAATGTGGAGCTACTGGCTCAAGGGTCACAATTGTGGAAGACTCTGGTGACGGGTTTCCAGACCTTGAATCTTCAAGTGACGCTGCTCGGGTTGATCCTTGTCCTCCTGCTTCTGATTATGTGCCGTGTCGCTGCGGTCTATCTAAGGCACACCTACACAGCGTGGCTTTCCCAGGAAGTCGTCCACCAGATCCGGATGAATCTCTTCAAAGGGTGCCTCGAGGCGGGCTACAGCATGCTGGATACCTTTAAGAGCGGCTACCTGGTCAACCTGGTCACGACTGAGGCCCTGCGGGCAAAAGGTCATCTCCAGAGCCTTTTTGAACTCCTGTCCAATACGGTGGTCGTTGCAGGATATCTGGTCGTTCTCCTGTGGGTCTCCATCCCCATGACGCTGCTTGCGGTTCTCATCCTGTGCGCTGCAGGCCTGATCGTCAACTTCCACGTGCGTCACACCCGTCAACTGAGCCGTCAGACCACCGATGTCAACCAGACCTTTTCATTCAACTTGCTGGAGCGGCTCTCCGCCTTTCGCCTGATTAAGCTCACGGCCACCGAGGAGCGGGAGATCGACCTGGTGGGCAGGGACTCGGTTAAAGTGCGGGATCATAACTACCGGCTGGCGAAGCTCATGGCCAGGATCGACCTGATTGTGGAGCCCATTGTGGTCCTGGGGGGGCTGTCCATTCTCTACTTTTCCATAAGAGCCTTTTCGCATTCCCTGGCCCAGGTTGGGCTCTTTATGTTGATCCTCTTGCGGCTTCTCCCCATCAGCAAGGAAGTGCTCCGCTCCAGGCAGACCTTTCTGGCGACTTCCGGAAGCATGGCCGTGGTATTGCAGGGTCTTAAGGATATGGACGAGGTGAAAGAAAGGAGCGGCGGAAGACTCCCCTTCAAGGGACTCCGGCGTGGAATCCGCTTCGAAAGCGTAACCTTTTCTTACCCGGGCCAGGAGGGGCGCGCCCTGGAGGCTGTGGACTTTCTCATTCCGGCGGGGAAAATGACCGCCCTGGTGGGGCCGTCGGGAGCGGGGAAGACCACGCTTGTGGATCTTCTGGTCGGGTTAAGAAGCCCCCAGCAGGGCCGGTTGCTGGTGGATGAGATCCCGATCAATGCGTATGATCTCGCTTCGATCCGGCGGGGCATCGCCTTTGTGTCCCAGGATGTTTTTGTCTTCAATGACACCGTGCGGAACAACGTCGCGTTTGCCAGACCCGAAGCCTCGGAGCAGGAGATCCAGGCCGCCATGGATCAGGCCATGGTGACGGAGTTCCTGGGGGATCTCCCTCACGGGAGGGACACGTTGGTGGGCGAGCGGGGAGCTCGGCTTTCCGGCGGCCAGAAGCAACGTCTTTCTCTGGCCCGTGCCCTGCTGCAAAAGGCGCCTGTTCTTATCCTGGATGAGGCCACGAGCGCCCTGGACTCGGAAAAAGAAATGGGTATCCATACCACGATCGAGGACCTTCGACGGCAGGAAGGGTTGACGATTGTGGCCATCGCCCATCGCCTGTCCACGATCAAGAGCGCCGACCAGATTGTGGTGCTCTACAAAGGGAGAGTGATTGAGAGCGGCAACCATGGTGACCTCGTCCACGAGGATTCCTGGTACGCGGACATGATGCGGATGCAGGCGGTCGCCGGCGGATAGGCTGAAGCGGGACAGAAAGGCCGAGAGGTCATAAGGGTCGTCAGTCTTGGGAATGATAAAGGGGGGGAGTATGCGACAAATGATGATCAACGGAGAGGTGATCAACGATGCGTCCGATTGTTACATCATCGCGGAGATCGGGCACAATCATCAGGGCAGCGTGAAAAAGGCCCAGGACATGATCCGGGTCGCAAAGGAAAGCGGCGCCAATGCGGTGAAATTCCAGAAGCGGGACAATCGGAATCTCTATACGGAAGCCCTGTTCAACAAGCCCTATGACCATGAGAACAGCTTCGGCAAGACTTACGGAGAACATCGGGAGGCCCTGGAGTTCGGACGGTCGGAATACGAAAGCCTCCTGGCCTATGCCAGGGAGGTGGGAATCACCCTGTTCGCTACGGCCTTTGATTTTCAAAGCGTCGACTTTCTGGCGGCGCTCGACGTGCCCGCCGTGAAAGCGGCCTCCGGTGACCTGAAGAACATCCCGCTTTTGCGACGGATTGCGGAGTTGCAGAAGCCCGTGATCCTGAGCACCGGAGGAGGCAGCATGGAGGACGTGCAACGCGCTTATGATGCGGTGATGCCCATCAATCCTCAGCTCGCCCTCCTGCAGTGCACCGCGGCCTATCCCTGCGAGTTTGGCGAGATGAACTTGCAGGTCTTGACGACCTTTCGGCAGCGCTTTCCCCGGAATGTCGTCGGCCTGTCGGCCCATGACAACGGCATTGCCATGAGCATCGGCGCCTATGTTCTGGGAGCCCGCATCATCGAAAAGCATTTCACGCTGAACAGGGCTTGGAAGGGCACGGATCATGCCTTTTCCCTTACTCCTGAAGGTCTGCGCAAGATGGTGAGGGACCTCCGCAGGATCCGAACCGCCATGGGAGACGGCGTCAAAAGGCCCTATCCCAGTGAAGCCGAGCCGCTGGTCAAGATGGGCAAGAAACTGGTGGCGGCCCGCGACCTTCCCGCGGGCCACACCCTGAGGAGAGAGGATATCGCCATCAAGTCTCCTGGAGGCGGGATCGAGCCCTTTGACCTGGATAACGTCCTGGGCCGGGCGGTCTTGCGGCCTGTTAAGAAGGATGAAGACCTGCATTTCGAAGACCTCAGTCGCTAGACGTCAGGAGAGGAGAAGGGCCGGTGCAGAATTTGTTTGGATTGAAAGATCACGTGGCGGTCGTCACCGGGGCCTCGGGAAACCTGGGTCCCGTGTGGATCGAGGCATTGCTCGAACATGGGGCCTCCGTGTTTTCCATAGACCGCCCGGAGGCGGCGGTTTCCCAGGGCCTCGGAGAATTGCTTGACCGCTTTGACCACACGCGGCTCAGGCTCTTTCGCGCCGACATTCGGGATCGCGGCGGGCTCAAGGCGGCATGCGACGAATGCCTCAGGACGGTCGGTGTGCCCCATGTCCTCGTGAACAACGCAGGGATCGATCAGCCGCCAAGCGAGGGGCCGCAGGTTTACCGTCTGGAAGAAATTCCTCTCGAAGTCAATCGCGAGATCCTGGAGGTGAACACGTTGGGGACTTTCCTCGTCATGCAGGTTTTCGGCAGCAGGATGGTCGAGGCGCGGCGCGGGTCGATCATCAACATCGGATCCCTTTATGCCGGTGTTTCACCGGACGTGAGGGTCTATGAGCACCTGCGGGCGGATCCGCCGTTCCTGAAACCTCCGGCCTATGGAGCCTCCAAGGCGGCGGTCTTGAATTTGACGAAGTATCTCGCAGCCCTCTGGGCACCCTACGGAGTGCGAGTGAATACGCTTTCTCCCGGCGGAGTTTTGGGAAAGCAGGATGACCTGTTCAAAAGCAAATTTTGTGATCGCGTTCCCATGGGACGCATGGCCACGTACGGCGACCTGTGGGGGCCTCTCGTCTTTTTGGCCTCCCATGCTTCTTCCTATGTGACGGGGATCGAGTTGAGGGTCGACGGCGGGTATACGGTCTGGTAGCCCGGATGCATTCGAGGAGGGGAAACATGAACAGCCTAAGGCTGCCCAAAATTATCGGCAACTGGATTGACGGAGAGCCGCGCGAAGCCGTGTCAGGGGAAACGTTTACAAAACTCTGCCCGGTCGATGGAAGCCCACTGTTCCAGGTCGCACGTTCCCGGGCCGGGGATGTGCAGCATGCCGTGCATGCGGCCATGAGAGCCCGTAAGGAATGGGAGGACCTGACGCCCATCCGACGAGGAGAACTCCTTTTCGAAATTTCGGGGCGAATGGCCAAGGAAAAGACCGAAATCGCCAGGATCGTTCACCTGGAAACGGGCATGTCGCTTCAGCAGGCGACCGGGGAGACGGAAGGGGCTGTTGCCTTGGGGATGTTCATGGCAGGGGAAGGCAGAAGATTGTACGGCCGCACGACGACCAGCGGGGTGCCCAACAAGTACGCGATGACCGTGCGTCAGCCGGTGGGGGTTGTCGGCTTGATCGTTGCGGCAAACACCCCCATTGCCAATGTGGCCTGGAAAGCTTTTCCGGCCCTGATATGCGGCAATGCAGCGGTGTTGAAAGCGGCTGAAGACACGCCGGCCACCGCATGGATCTTTGCGCGCATCGCTCGGGATGCCGGGCTGCCCCCCGGCGTGTTGAACCTCATTCAGGGGTATGGGGAAGAGGCCGGCGAGGCCCTGGTGGGCCATGAAGACGTGTCCCTGATCAGCTTTACAGGTTCCACCCAGGTGGGACGCCGCATTCAGGTGACCGCAGGTCAGAGGCTTGCCAAGGTTTCTCTGGAACTGGGAGGAAAAAATCCCCTGGTGGTGTGTGATGATGCGGACCTGGAAAACGCCGCCAAGTGGGTGATCCTTTCAGCCTTCAGCAATGCCGGGCAACGGTGCGCAGCCGGGAGCCGGATCATCATCTTCGAGGACGTGTACGATCGATTCAGGGATATGCTCGTGGAGAGGACCGGAAAGCTAAGAGTCGGGCCTGAGGACGGAGACGATCTCGGCCCGGTGATCAATGAGGAACAGTTGAAAGCCATGCTGGAGGCCGTGCAGGAAGCAGCCGCAAAAGGGGCGACCATTCTCACCGGCGGAGAGAGAATGGCGGACCCGGAGCACAGAGGGGGATTCTACATGGCCCCCACGCTCATTGAGAACGCGGCGCCGCAGGACGAGATTTCCCGCACAGAGCTCTTTGGTCCCATCACGTGCCTCTACCGGGTTCGCGATTTTGAGGAAGCCCTGAATCTTTGCAATGATTCTCCCTATGGGCTCACTGCGTGCATCCATACGCGAAGCATCCACAGGGCAACCCGCTTCTGCCACAAGGTTCAGGCAGGGGTTGCCGTCGTGAATGCCGGGACCTACGGGAGCGAGCCCCACATGCCTTTCGGCGGGCTGAAGAACTCCGGGAACGGTTTCCGGGAGCCGGGGACCGAGGCCCTCGACGTGTACTCCGAATTGAAGGATATTTATATCAACATAGACCCCGGCAGCCTTTAGAAGAGGGGGCCGGGAGTCGTCTTCCGTGATGGCTGGACAGAAGGGAACCCATGAATCGTCTTAAACTTATTCCAAGAGAAGAATTCGAACGGATCAGAAACACGGGCACTGCGGAGAAGGTCAGGCTCGCCCTCATCGCGGATATGTGTCGAGCCAACACGCTCACGGCCGTCAAGCTGGCGGGCTCGGGACATTTGGGCTCCAGCTTCAGTGCCATGGACATCGTGGTGCTGCTTTACTACAGAGTCATGAATACCATGAGGCTGGGTATCGACCATCCGGACCGGGACATCTACTTTTCCTCCAAGGGCCACGACGTGCCGGGCCTCTACTCGGTCCTTCACTCCCTCGGGGTGCTTTCGCGGGATAATCTGCTCAGGCTGAGAAGGCTCGGGGGCCTGGACGGCCATCCGGACATTGCCATACCGGGCATCGAGAGCAATTCCGGATCGCTCGGCATGGGGATTTCCAAGGGCAAGGGCATGGCCCTGGCCAAGGCCTTTGCAGGGCGTGGAGGCCGGGTTTTCGTCCTGACGGGCGACGGGGAGTTGCAGGAAGGGCAGGTTTACGAGGCCCTGCAAAGTGCCGTTCAACTGGGCGTCACAAACCTCCATGTCATCGTAGACCACAACAAGGTGCAGTCCGACAAGCTCGTGAGAGAGATCACGGACCTCGGCAACCTGGAAGAAAAATTCCGCTCTTTCGGCTGGCACGCGAAGCGCTGCGACGGTCACGATTTCGCGTCTCTTGAAGCCGTCCTCCATGAATTCGAAACCGTCCGCGACAAGCCGAAGATCCTCATCGCCGATACCATCAAGGGCCGAGGCGTCTCCTTTATGGAACACCCCCAAGCGCTCCGGGAGGGAGGAGGACTTTACCGGTGGCATGCCGGGGCTCCGGCGGATGAGCCCTTTTGGGCGGGGTACCAGGAGATCACAGGGCGCATCAACGCTCTGCTGGAGAAGCAGGGACTCGGCCCCCTCCGCCTGGAAGACATCGAAACAGAGCACAAGGCCCAGAGCGGCGTTTCTTCGGAGTACGTCGCCGAAGCCTTCGGAAGGGCCCTCGTTGATGTGGCAAAAACACGGAAAGACCTCGTGGTTCTGGATGCGGACCTGGCCGCGGACTGCCGGCTGCGGTATTTCGAGGAGGCCTGCCCGGAGCGCTTCATTGAAAACGGGATTGCCGAGCAGGACATGGTTTCAACGGCCGGCGGGCTTGCCCTGCAGGGTTTTCTGCCGGTCGTCAATTCCTTTGCCGCGTTTCTGGCATCGCGCTCCAACGAGCAAATCTACACCAATGCGTGTGAAGGGAAGAGAATCATCTATGTGTGCCATTATGCCGGCCTCATTCCTGCGGGCCCGGGCAAGTCCCATCAGAGCGTCCGGGATATCTCTCTTTTCGGAGCGCTGCCCGGCTTTGAAGTGATTGAGCCCTGCAACGGCGATGAAACCCGGATGGCCGTGGACTATTGCGTGAACAGGAGCAAAGGGAATTGCGTCCTGCGCCTGGTCATCGGCCCCTCGCCGCGCACGATCGAGCTGCCCCGCGAGTATCGCCTTTCCATCGGCAAAGGCGTTTTTTTAAAGGAGGGAACCGACGGCGTGCTGTTCAGCTACGGTCCTGTCATGCTCCATGAGGCCCTGAAGGCAAGTGACGTTTTGCAGAAGCGGGGCGTTTCGCTCGCCGTCATGAATATGCCCTGGCTGAATGCGGTCGATCGGGCGTGGTTTGCCGAAGTCGAGGTTCGATTCCCTGCCCTCTATGTTTTAGAGGACCACTGCGTTGTCGGAGGGTTGGGGGATCGGTTGCTCAGGGCCCTCGTCGAGCAGGACCTCAGGCTTGGCCGGAAGTTCCGGTGTTTCGGCGTAGAAGGGTTTCCGGCCTGCGGAGCGCCTTTGGAGGTCTTGAGGCACCACAGGCTGGATGGGGAGTCGCTGGCTGAAAGGCTGATGGAACATCTGGAGGCTAAATCCTCGACGCCGCCTGGCAGACAGCCCTGATCCGACTGAGAGGGCTTTTGCATCGCCCACTGCCTGAGAAGGAACCCGGGTTCGCATCGAAAGGCGATAAGCAGTCATGAGAAACGATAAACGGCAAAACACCTTGGTGCAGTTCCCGGTCTGCCTGAGGGAATGCTATGAGGGAAAGCGGGTATTGGTCACCGGGCATACCGGTTTCAAGGGTTCTTGGCTGGCGATCTGGCTCAAAGAACTTGGGGCGAAGGTGATCGGATTTTCATTGGAGCCACCCACAGAGCCCAGCAATTTTCAGGCTACCCGCCTTCACGAAAAAGTCGTCCATATCCAGGGAGACATCCGAAACATTGACGCTCTCCGGGATGCCTTTGAGCGACACAGGCCTGAGATGGTCTTTCACCTGGCGGCCCAGTCCCTCGTGCGCCTTTCCTACAAGGAGCCGAAGTTGACCTTTGATACCAATGTGGCAGGAACCGTCAATGTCTTTGAAAGTGTTCGAAAAACACCTGAGGTAAGAGCCCTGGTGAATGTCACGTCGGACAAGTGCTATGAAAACAGGGAGTGGGTCTGGGGCTACCGGGAAAACGATCCTTTGGGGGGGCACGATCCCTACAGCGCCTCAAAGGCATGCGCGGAAATCGTCTCCTCCGCGTACCTGCGCTCCTATTTTTCCAAACAAGCCGAGGGCCGTGATTCTCTCGGCAGCGCTTCCGCCCGGGCGGGCAATGTCATCGGAGGCGGGGACTGGGGACAAGACCGCCTTGTTCCTGATTGCATCCGCGGACTCGTCCAGGGGCAAAAGATTGCAATTCGGAACCCCGGCGCGCTCCGGCCCTGGCAGCATGTGCTTGAGCCCCTCGGCGGATACCTTCTCCTCGGCGCCGCTCTGTGGCACGACCCGGCAGCCTATTCCGGACCCTGGAACTTCGGACCGGATGAGCGCAGTTACCTGACCGTGGGCGCCATGGCGGACAACCTCATCCATTGCTGGGAAAGCGGGGAGTGGGAAGATGTGTCCGATCCAAACACCCCGCATGAATCCAATCGGCTTACGTTGAATTGCGACAAGGCCCACGCTCAGCTTGAATGGCGGAGCGCTCTTTCCATTTTTGAGGCCCTTCAAATGACCGTAGACTGGTATAAGAAATATTATGCTTCGCCCCGAAGCCATGAAATGTATTCCTTTTGTGTGGAGCAGATCGCCGCTTACGAGGAGATCCAGAAAAGCAGAGGGAGGGATCACCCATGACGGAACCCATTAAAGTGGTCATTCTTTGCGGTGGCATGGGTACGCGTTTGCGGGAAGAGACGGAGTTTCGCCCCAAACCCATGGTCAATATCGGCCCTCGACCCATCCTTTGGCACATCATGAAATACTATGCCCAGTTCGGTTTCCGGGAATTCATTTTGGCCCTCGGCTATAAAGGCGAGATGATCAAAAACTATTTTTGCCATTACGAACTTATGAACAACGACGTGACGATCGAACTAGGGTGTCCGGAGAAGACGTGTATCCACTATGCCCATGAGGAGGCGGGCTGGAGGATCACCCTCGCCGATACAGGAGAAAAGGCCCTCAAAGGCGCCCGCCTCAAGAAAGTGGAGCGATACGTTACGGAAGAGACCTTCATGATGACCTACGGAGACGGCCTCGCCGATGTGGACATCGGCGGCCTTTTGGCTTTTCATCTAGACCACGGCAAGACGGCGACCGTTACGGGGATCAATCCCGCCTCCCGCTTCGGCGAGCTCAAAATCAAGGGTGACCGTGTGGAGTCCTTCAGAGAGAAGCCCCAGGACGACGACGGCCTCGTCAATGGAGGCTTCTTTGTTTTCAACCGGGAAATCTTCGACTATCTGACCCCGGAGGATTCCTGTGACCTCGAAATCGGTCCCCTGGAGCGAATTGCCGGTGAGGGCCAACTCATGGTCTACAAACACCGGGGCTTTTGGGCCTGCATGGATACGCTGCGGGACATGGACTATCTCAACGCTCTATGGACGGCAAACCAGGCCAAGTGGAAGATTTGGAAATAAGGAAAACCGGCCGTTTCGAGTTCTGTTCCACACCGCTCGACGGCCTATGGGTTGTCCAACGCAAGCCGATCGACGACCGTCGCGGGTTTCTCTGCCGTCTGTTTTGTGCCCAGGAATTTCGAACGGTCGGGCTTGTGAAACCCTTGGTCCAGATCAACCACACCTTGACCGTCAAAGAAGGCGCGCTTCGAGGGTTGCACTTCCAGCATCCACCCCATGCCGAATGGAAAATGGTCAGTTGCCTGCGCGGGGCGGTCTTTGATGTGGCCGTCGATATCCGCAAGCACTCTCCGACCTTCCTCCAATGGCACGGGGAGGTGCTGAGCCCTGAAAACAAGAAGAGCCTGTTGATCCCCACGGGGTTTGCCCATGGATTTCAAACCCTGACCCGTGACTGTGAGCTCATCTACCTCCACTCCGAACCGTATTGCGCCGAGGCCGAGGGCGCTCTGAACGTCAAGGACCCGGCGATCGGGGTGACTTGGCCCGCTCCGGTGACCGAGATCTCCGATCGGGATCGCGGCCATCCCTTTCTGACACCGACCTTCGAGGGAATCGTCCCGTGAACTGCCGTCACTGCCGCAAACCGCTTGAACAGGTCTTCCTGGATTTGGGTTTTGCCCCGCCCTCGAACGCGTACCGCAAGGCGGAAAGCCTCGGACCCGAGCTTTCCTATCCGCTCAAGCTCTATGTGTGCGACCGCTGCTGGCTGGTACAGACAGAGGACTACGTCCAGGCCCAGGAGCTTTTCAGCAGCGATTATGCCTACTTTTCGTCCGTCTCCCGGAGTTGGTGTGATCATGCCGCTCGCTATGTGGACATGATCACCGAACGATTGTGCCTGGGGCCGGGGAGCCTCGTCCTCGAGATCGGCTCCAACGATGGCTACCTGTTGAAGAACTTTGTCTCCAGACGCATCCCCTGTCTCGGAATCGAACCCACCCTGAGCACCGCCGACATGGCGGAAAAAATCGGGGTGCCGGTCCTGCGCCGGTTCTTCGGAAAAGATCTGGCCGGCGAGTTGGCCGAGGAAGGCAAACAGGCCGACCTCATCATCGGCAACAACGTCTATGCCCATGTCCCGGACATCAACGATTTCACATCTGGGCTGAAAAGGGTGCTCAAACCCGGGGGCACCGTTACCCTGGAGTTTCCGCACCTGATGCGCCTCATCGAGCACGTTCAGTTCGATACGGTTTACCACGAGCACTACTCCTACCTCTCCCTTGACACGGTGAGCAGAATTTTTGAAGCCGCCGGACTTCGCCTATTCGACGCCGAAGAGCTCCCCACGCACGGGGGCAGCCTTCGCGTGTACGGCTGCCATGAAGACGATCCGAGGCCCTGTGAGGGGACGGTCTCCAGGCTGAGGGCGGAAGAGGAGGGGCGAGGATTGCAGCGTCTGGCCACCTACCAGGCTTTTCAGGCAAAGGCTGACGAGACGAAATACACCCTGCTCAGTTTTTTGATCGAGCAGAAGCGGCAGGGGAAAAAGATCGCCGCTTACGGCGCTGCGGCCAAGGGCAATACCCTGCTCAACTATGCCGGCATCAAGCCCGATCTTCTGCCCTATGTGTGCGATGCCGCCGACTCCAAGCAGGGAAAATTCCTTCCCGGCAGCCACATCCCCATCCTCCCGCCCGAAGTGCTCAGACAACGACGACCGGACATCATCCTTATCCTGCCCTGGAACATCGCTCCCGAAATTGTCCGGCAGCATGCCTACGTGAGAGATTGGGGAGGTCAGTTTATGGTGGGAATTCCCACCCTGAAATTACTATGAGAACCATCGCTATCACCGGCGCAACAGGCTTCGTAGGCCGCCAGATTCTTAGTGCTTTGTTCCGATCTGATTGCTCGCTCCGTCTTATTGTCCGTAAAGGGTCCCGGCTGCCGTCGTATCTCGAAAAGTTGCCTGCGGAGTTCGTTGAGACTTCCGACTTGTTTTCGGAGTCCTTGGAAAGGCTGCGGGAGTTGTTGAAAAATGTGGATACTTTGATTCACGCAGCTTGGTACGCGGAACCAGGGCTCTACCTGACATCTCTGGTGAACATTGATTGTCTCATCGGCACTTTGCGGCTTGCCCAAGCGTTCACCGATTGCAATGGGCGAAGGTTTATCGGGCTGGGTACTTGTTTTGAATATGATCTCAGTCAGGGACGGCTTCACCCGGATTCGTCCATGAAACCGCAGAGCCTGTACGCAGCCTGCAAGGCTTCAGCCTACCAGGTTCTCAAGGAATTGTTTTCGCTGGCTCACAAGGAGTTCACTTGGTGCCGGCTTTTTTATCTTTATGGGGAAGGAGAGGACGAAAGGCGACTGGTACCGTATCTAAGAAGGCGGCTGAGCGCTGGAGAGCCTGCAGAACTGACTTCGGGAAAACAGATTCGAGATTTCATGGATGTCCGTGAGGCCGGTCGAATGATCGCTGAGGAAGCCCTGGGTGAGCGACAAGGGGTAATCAATATCTGTTCCGGGGTGCCGATAAGCGTAAAGGAACTGGCGGAAAAAATCGCTGACGAATATGGGCGGCGGGACCTTCTGCGGTTCGGAATACGATCGGAGAACCAGGTCGATCCGCCGTGTGTCGTCGGGGTCAGAGAGACCTTCAGGTAGGGGGATGCCCGATACCCTAATGGATTTGCTTTACGAAGTGAAACAATTGCCGGTTCTTCAGAATCGATTGTACAGAACCGAAAAAGAGGCCAAGGCATGTCCATTGGGCGACGTGAGCCTCGTTCAAGACTTGAGGACGGGCCTGGTTTTCAATGAGGCATTCCGGGCGGACCTGATGAGGTACGACGAGACCTACCAGAACGAACAGGCGGTGAGTCCGGTGTTTCTTAAACATCTTGAATCGGTCAGCCGCATTATCGCTCGAAGCATGGAAAACATGCCGTTGGTTGAAATCGGCTGTGGCAAAGGCTTTTTTTTGGAGATGCTTCTGGCCAAAGGGTTTGATGTGGTTGGGTGTGATCCCGCATATGAAGGGGACAACCCACGGGTGATCAAACAATATTTCCTACCGGGATTTGGGCTTGAATTCGGCGGGTTGATCCTTCGGCACGTGCTGGAGCATGTGCAAAATCCGATTGGATTCCTTAACGTTCTATCCGATGCCAACGGTGGCCGAGGCCGGGTTTACATTGAGGTGCCTTGTTTTGATTGGATCTGCGAGCACCGAGCATGGTTTGACATTTACTATGAGCATGTCAATTATTTTCGTCTCTCCGATCTTCTTCGATTATTCGGGACTGTTTACGAGAGTGGAAGCTTTTTTGGCGGCCAGTACCTCTACCTGATCGCCGACTTGGCCAGTCTGAGGAAACCTCGAATGAAACCGGAGGATCGGGTCTGTTTTCCGAAGGATTTTACAACAACCCTTTTTCGGAAAATCAGAGAACGAAGCGCCGCCGTCGTTTGGGGCGCATCATCGAAAGGCGTCATTTTCTCCTTGCTCATGCAACGGCATGGACGACCGATAGACATGGTGGTTGATATTAACCCAGCGAAACAGGGAAAGTATCTGCCGGGGACGGGGTTACTCGTTCGGTCCCCAAAAGAAGCTTTGCCTCTTCTTCCGTCGGAGGCCGCGATTTATGTCATGAATTCCAATTACCTTCAGGAGATCAGGGGCATGACCGAAGGCATCTACCGATACGTCGGAGTTGATTGTGAATGACTTTCAAAAGGAATGTGCCGAGCGCATCGCTACCAATGCCAAGGATGCACCCTTCCGATCGGCGGCAAGCCGGTTCATGGAGGCTTCGATCTTCCGGAGGTATTCATACAACTTCTCTTGGCTGTCCAGGCCGATCATACAATATCCTCAGGACTTGGTTGCCGTGCAGGAGCTGATTTGGAAGTCAAAGCCCGATCTGATCATTGAAACCGGAATCGCCCATGGGGGATCATTGATCTTGAGTGCTTCGATGTTGGCTCTTCTGGATATCGCCGAGGCTATTGAATATGGTCAAACAGGTATCGATCCGAGGGCTTCCAAAAGAAAAGCGGTGGGTATTGACATTGAAATCCGACCACACAACCGGGCCGCCATTGAGGCTCACCCCATGTTCAGCCGCATTAAGATGGTAGAGGGGTCCTCGACTGCACCGGAAGTGATCGAGCAGGTTTACAACATTTCCAGGGGATACAGAAAAATCATGGTGTTGCTCGATTCCATGCATACCCATGATCATGTGATGGCGGAACTGGAGGCTTATGCGCCCCTCGTTTCGGGCGAAAGCTATTGCGTAGTGTTTGATACGATCATCGAGGACATGCCCGAGGCCGCATCCTCCGACCGGCCCTGGGGACCGGGCAACAATCCCAAAACGGCGGTGAGGGAATATCTCAAAGGCCTAAAGGAAGGGGACCGCTGCGGGGTTGACGGGAACCCGCTCCATTTCGAAATCGATAAAAGCATCGAACACAAGCTGCTGATTACCGTGGCTCCTGACGGGTATTTGAAAAGAACTATTCCCCGATGAATTCCCCATGTAAACATCGAAGTTCCGCATGGTCGATAGGCCGTTGAGTGAGTCTGCCGGAGCCGCGGCTGAAACAGGCAAGCCCTGGTGTTCTCAATCCACGAATGTCTGCAAGTACCCTCATGAAGAATCGTGCCGGCGCCTCCGGGCTTAGCAAGTCTCCGCTGGTATCCATCGGGGTTCCCGTATACAATGGTGAGCCTACGATTGCGCGCGCTTTGGACGCGCTGGTTCAGCAAACCTATCGAAATATGGAAATCATCATTTCGGACAATGCCTCCCAAGACAACACGGGAGATATCTGCCGGGACTTTGCCGCTAGAGACCCACGAATCACCTACACCCGAAACGACAGTAACATCGGAATCATTGAAAACTTCAGAAAGGTCTGCTCAGCCGGCAAAGGGGACTATTTTTTCTGGGCTGCCGCAGACGATGAATGGGAGCCTTCCTTTGTTGAACGGATCGTCGCTGCCCTGGAACGCACGCCTGAGGCGGGTGTCGGGCTGTGCGCCGTAAGGCGCCAATATTCCGATGGGGAATTGCTGGCCGTGCTTCGATTTCCCTCAAAAAAAAATGGAAAGGGTTTTTCAGGAATAGGTCGTGTCTTGGATCTTATGCATCCGAGCACGGCCCGGCGAAAGAAAAAGTATAATGTTTTTGTCTGCGGCATTTTTCGCGGTGACCTGATTCGGCGGGCCGTGCAGGAGTATTCTTTTGTCCCGGGGGAAAGACCCCTTGTTGCCTCGGTGATGGCGGATCACGGTTTCGTGTTTGTCGATGAGATCTTGATGCGCAAGACCGTTCACAGAAAACATTTCGAAGATCGTTATGCGGGAGACAGGTACAAGAAAAATAAGCAGGCATTGGGTGGATGGGGCCACTACGCTCATTCCTTCCGGTTTCTGTTTTCTTCATCCATCGTCTCGTTTCAATCAAAGTGCATCGTGTTGCCCCTGGCTTTGCTGAACATCCTGCTATACCTTGCGTACGACAGAATCAAACGGAGCATTCTCGATCGCCTTCCGGAGGGAGTTGCGGACGCGTTAAGGGGTTTCAAGGCAAGGAACATGAGATCATGAGGTGAAGCGACACCTGCCGCCCATGAAAATCCTCTACTACCATACGACCATCTGGAATCCATTCTTTTCCGACCTGCTCTTCTACTACCAGAAGAAACGGGGTTGCCGGGTGGGAATCATCTGTGGAGCCCTGGATACCCCGCTCTATGCAAAGAATTTCGAGGCCGGAGCTTCACACTATCTGATGCCGGACCTGGAGCAGCGGCAATCCTGGGAGGATGATTCCAGGGAAGAAGAACGGCTGTCGGCCCTGGTACGTGACTGTGAAAAGAGTTCCGGGAAGTCGATCAGCCGCATGGTCCTGGCTGCAGAGAGGAGCTTCGGGCGGGCTTATGCTGCGGGCGCGTATTACTGGCCGCGCAGTTCAATCCACGGGGCGTGCCGGGAGAACAATCTTCTGCCGCAGAGGATGGTGCTGCGGGCCTTTTCGGCGACCGCCACGATATTCGATACATTTCAACCCGATCTCGTGCTGTGCAGGGGTTTTGCAGGCCCTTTGCCCACCTCAGCCTGGATGTTGGCCGCTCACCGTGGGATCCCGATGTATGCGGCGCAGTTTTCCAAGGCCGTCTCCAATCGCGCTTTCTGGACGGACGACTACTTTATGTACAATACGCAGGGGAAGCGCCGGTACAGGGAAAAAGTTGCACAAGGCTGCCGGCCGAGCGCCTGGGCGCTTGAGCAGATCCATTCCTTCAGGACTGAGCCGAGGACCGTTCAGTACATTGCAAAGAACTGGGCGCGGAAAAGCGACTGGATCAAGAGCCACAGGAATTTTCTCGGGTTGTTGCGCGCAAAGGCTCGGTACCACCTCGGCGGCGGAAAGGGGGCGCGGCCCAAGAGTGTGCTACCCAAGGTTGTCGAGTATTACAGGACAGCGCTGATGGAAAGGATGCACCAGGGGTATTTCCGCGTTTTTGAAGAAGAAGAGTTGATGCATTTGCGCTATGTGTACTACCCCTTGCACAAGGAACCGGAGTTGATGCTCAACTTCAAGGCGCCGCTCTGGCACGATCAGCTCCACACGATAAAGTATCTCAGCCCCCTGGTCCCTTTCGGATATCGGCTATTGGTGCGCGAGCATCGATTCAACTGGGGTCGACGGTTCGGCGGGTATTTGCGGGGCATGACGAGCCTGCCGGGAGTCGTCCTGGTACACCCCTTTGATCCGCAGTTCAAGTACATCAAGAATGCGGATCTCGTATTGACGGACAACGGGTCCAGCGGGTGGGAAGCGATTCTCTTGGGACGGTCCCTGGTGACCCTGGAGAGAACCTTTTACGATGTGTTGCCCCAGGCAAACCGGTTGGCCGATCCGGCGACTCTGGACGAGATGATGCTCCGAACCCTGGAGTCGCCCCCGCGCCTGAACGATCCCGACTACGACCGGCATATCGCTCTCTTTCTGGATGCGGAGCGAGAGCACTCCCTGGACATCGATGAGATGCATCAAGATGTCTCTCTCAGCATTGAAGCGCTCGACGGTTTGCTGGGGGAATAGAAGGCGGCAGAACGTGACTGAAGAGAAGAAGGCTCCACAGGTTCTCGGGGTGATTCCTGCCAGAGGCGGATCAAAAAGGCTGCCCAGGAAAAATATCCTGCCCCTGGCCGGGCATCCCCTGATGGCCTGGACGATCATGGCAGCGCAAAAGGCCGTAAGCCTTACGGACTTTCTGGTGTCCTCCGAGGATGAAGAAATCCTTTCCGTGGCGAGACGCTATGGGGCGCCGGTCCCCTTTGTTCGGCCTGCCGAGCTCGCGACCGATGAGGTCCGGAACATTGAAACGGTGCTTCACGCCCTTGAGTTTATGGAGAAGGAGCGAGGCAAGGCCTACGACATGGTTGTGCTCCTGCAGCCGACCTCCCCCATTCGTGATCCAAGGCACATTGATGAGGCGGTTCGGTTGCTGTGGGAATCCTCTGAGGATACCCTTGCCAGCGTCAAGGGGCCCTTTAAAAAGCGGGATCCTATCCTAAAAAGGATACGGGACGGGCTCCTGGAACCCTACTGTGACGGCAAGGGGCTGGAGCACAATGAGCCCTTTTACCTCTATAATGCCTCGCTGTACGCCGTGAAAAGGGATTACCTGATCCGGGAGCGGCGGCTCATCTCCCGGCGCCAAATCCCTCTGGTGATGGATGCGGCTCACTCCGTGGACGTGGATACGGAACTGGACCTCAGGCTTGCGGAAACCTATTTGAAATACTTATCACTCGATGAGAGTAGAAAGGAGTCCCTTTAAGCGATGGGCAGAACTCGAAAAATAAACGGCATTGTTCCGGTCTTGGTCACGCCTTTGAACAGGGACGGTTCCCTGGATGCGGAGGCCCTGAAGAGACTGATCGATTTTCTTCTGGAAAAAAAGGTGTCAGGGTTCTGGGCTTTAGGGACCGGCAGCGAGGATATGAACCTGTCTTTCAGAAAACGCATGGAGGTAGCCCGGGTGGTGGCCGAGACGACCGCAGGACGCGTTCCCGTCATCCTGGGGGCGGCTTTCTATGCCCTTGAAGACACCCTGTCGTTTATCCAAGAGACCCGGGACTTGCAGATCGACGCCTATCACTTGATGATATACCATACCCTCCTGGGCTTGGATCAGGTCGAGTGGATCTACCGTCACGTGGCCGATCAAAGTCGGAAACCCCTATGGCTGTACTCCAGCGCGAACTACGGGCGATGGCTGCCTCCGGAATTCCTGGTCAAGATCAAGGATCATCCGAATATTGATGGCGTCAAGTACAGCACAAGCAATGCCGTCCATGCCGCAAAAGCCCTTATGGCTGCCGATGAGAATTTTCAGGTGATCACCTCCGTTGCCAGCACCCTCATCGCCTGCCTCGCCATGGGAAGCAAGGCCCATACCACAAGCCTTGCCAGTTGCCTCCCTGAGATTCTTATTCGGATCTATGAGCTTTTCCAGTCAGGAAAGACGGCTGAGGCCCTCGGCGAGCAGCGGCGGCTTCTCGCTTTTATGGACGCCCTTCCGAAGGAGGCCCAGAAGGCGAATTTCTTCCAGGCCGCGACGGAGAAATATGTCCTTTCCCTGAGGGGAATCTGCAACGAGTACACGACCTCTTACTACCGCGACCTCAGCGAGGAGGAAAAGAAAATCACCAGGGATCTGCTCGTGGCCCACGAGATCGTGCCTCGGTCGGAGATCCGCAACTGAGTTCTATCCAGAGGTCGTCCTCCGATTTGAAGGCATGAAGATCCTTTACTGCGTCAGTCTATTCTCAGGGCTAAGTGCCAGCGTGCACAGAAGGGTTTGGGAACCGGATGGTGCTCCGACAATCTATCGGATGATCGAAGCGCTTGATGCCGGCGCGGAGCTGTCGGACGTTGTTTTCTGCCCCAGAAGCTGGGAGTCGAGTGAGGGAATCAGGGTCCCGACGAGGATAGGGATATCCGGCCTCAAATCACCCGTGTGGGTGCTTCCCTACTACAGACATTCCCTGTTGAAGCGCCTCGGTGTAGAGAGGGTGTACAGGGAACTGCGCCAGGCCTTGTTCCTTTCCGCTCTTTGCAGGCGGAAGAATGTCGATTTGTGCTACTTCAATAACGGGAATCTCCTCATTGCAGCTTTTTTCGCTTACCTGGGAATCGGACGAGCAGTCCTGCGGCTCATGGGTGCCTATCCCATCATGAAGGAGACTGTGCTGCGCAGGAAGACCCCGGCGGCGTGGGTCGAGTATAAGGCTTACCGGGCACCCTATGCCCATGTGATCTGCACCCAGGACGGGAGCGGCGGGGAGTGGTTCATGGCCAGAGGGTTGGGGCCGGGTGTTCCGAGGAGCATGCTCCTCAACGGGGTGGACCCGGTCTACAAACAAAAAGGGGATGGGGAGGCTGCGAAAAGGAGATTGGGCATGGACCCCGGAAGACCCCTCATCCTGTTTGTGGGCAAAATGGAACAGGCTAAGGGATGTATCGAGTTTATCCAGGCGATCATGGCCTTGGCAAAGGAACGACAGGATGGTTTCACGGCCGTCATGATCGGCAAGGGGCCATTGCTTCAGTCTGTTCAGGCGCTGGCGAAAAAAGACGGCTTTGATCGTTATGTGCGCGTGATCCCATCCGTTCCCCATCGGTCGATATGGGAATGGCATCATGCTGCGGACATCTACGTGTCCATGAACCTGTTAGGGGGACTCAGCAATGCAAACCTTGAGGCGATGCGCTCGGGGGGTTGCGTGGTGATGTTGGCAGGGGACAGGGCAAAGCATGTAGACGAAACCACAGCCCAATGGCTGGACGACGAATGCGTGGTCAGGATCGGAAGAGAGCGAGCTGTCGAGAATCTTAAAGGCGCGCTGAAAGACCTTCTGGACAACCCTGAGAAGCGAAGGCGGATTGGGGAGAGGATGGGCAGGGTGGCCAGGGAAATGATCCCCACCTGGGAAGAACGCATTCAGAGTGAAATCCAGCTTCTCAGAACGATCGCGGCCGGGGAACGGCTCTGAGGGCTCATGCTTCGCATCCTGATCGAAAGCGCCTACCGTTGGCACTGCTCTGAGGATCAAGGGATACGATTCTGGTCCACAGGGTCAGAGCAAGCCGGGAATGCGCTTTTCAATTTCTTTAAGGGCACTCAAAACCCCAGCCTTGAGGAATTATGCGGTTTCCTCGCTCCCCTTGAAGGTCCCTTTGGGTTTATTGTGGACCGTCAGCACACGGTTTTCGCAGGGACGGACAAGGTTCGGGCTTACCCCATTTTCTATGTTCAGAATGGGGAAGCCTTTGCCATATCCAATTCCGCAAGGGCTTTGAGGGACGAGTTTGGGCTTTCCGAGACGGACGAGGTCTCCCTGCTTGAATTCCGAATGTCGGGATACGTCACGGGTCGAGAAACAGTCTACAAAAATCTTTATCAACTCCAGGCCGGCGAATGCTTGATCAGGGAAATCGGCCATTCGGGGGTCCATTGCGAAAGATATTATAGGTACTTCCCGAAACGAATCCGGTCGGATTCCGAAGGGGACCTGATCGATGAGTTGGGTCAAGTCACACACCGGATCTTTGGTCATCTGATAGAACGGGCCGAGGGGGCGCCTATTTGGGTTCCCCTGAGTGGCGGTCTGGATTCGAGGCTGGTGCTCTGCAAACTCAAGGAACTCGGATATGACCGCCTGCAATCTTTCTCCTATGGCCCGCCCGGCAACCATGAAGCAAAGGCAGCCAGGCATGTTGCAGAAAAGCTTGAGGTGCCGTGGATCTTTGTCCCCACACGCCATCGCGGTTTCAGAACGTTTTTTCATTCCAGCCTTCGAAAGCAGTACTGGTCTTTTTGTGACGGGCTGTGCGTCGTCCCAAACATGCAGGACATTCAACCGATCCTTGAACTGCGGCAAAAAGGCTTGCTTTCAGAGGAGTCCGTGCTGGTCAACGGCCAAAGCGGCGACTTTATCACCGGGGGGCATATCCCTGCCGGGCTTTTAGAAAAGGCACCGTCCGTTTCCAACCTCCTCGATGCCGTCATCAGCAAGCATTTCTCTCTTTGGCTGCATTTGAAGACGGATGATGCCTTGTCAAAGATAAAAGAAAAGATTCTCCGTCTCATCGAATGCCCCGAGGACAGGGCTCTGAATCGTGAGGAGATGATCGCGCTGTACGAATGGTGGGAATGGCAGGAAAGGCAGTGCAAGTATGTGGTCCATGGACAGAGGGTTTATGATTTTGTGGGGCTTTCCTGGGAGCTTCCTCTCTGGGAGGACGCCTATTTGCGTTTCTGGGAAGACATACCCGTGAGCGAGAAATTCGGGCAAAGACTTTACAGGCGCTATCTCCAGAAGTACAACTACAAGGGACTTTTTAAAGACTTCTCACCGACGATTTGGATATGGCCCGGCCTCTCGTTTAGCGTGGTCGCGGCAGCCCAAGTGGTCCAATGGGTCTTGGGAAGAGCCTGGAAAGATCGCTTCTACAATCATGCGAGGTATTTCGGTCACTATGGACCCCTTTATGCCGGTCATGGTTTGAAGTATTTTTTGAGGAAAGCGGGAGAGGCCCGCAATCCTGTATCTTTTTATGCGGATACGTGGATCGAGGAAAACGGTCTCTCCTCCCGGATTTGACCCTGATCGGGAAATTCTGTCAGAAGCTGGTTTTTCTTAAGATGCAAACTTCAGGTCATAACCATGAGAGAATGATGGAGCATTTATGAAGAAGGCACTCATAACCGGGATCACAGGGCAGGATGGGGCTTACCTGGCGGAGTTTCTGCTGGGCAAGGGCTACGAGGTCCACGGCATCAAGCGGCGGTCTTCGTCGTTCAATACGGGAAGGGTGGACCACCTCTACCAGGACCCGCATGAGGAAAACGTCCGCTTCTTCATGCACTACGGCGACCTCACGGATGCGACCAATCTCATCCGCATCGTCCAGGAAGTGCAGCCGGACGAAATTTACAACCTGGCGGCGCAAAGCCACGTCATGGTCTCCTTCGATACGGCGGAGTACACGGCCAATTCCGACGCTCTGGGAACCCTCAGGCTCCTGGAAGCGATCCGGATTCTGGACATGACAAAAAAAGTTCGCTTCTACCAGGCCTCCACGAGTGAGCTCTACGGCAAGGTCCAGGAAATTCCCCAGACGGAGAAAACGCCCTTCTATCCCAGGAGCCCTTATGGTGCGGCAAAGCTTTACGCCTACTGGATTTGCGTCAATTACCGGGAGGCCTACGGCATGTTTGCCTGCAACGGCATCCTCTTCAACCATGAATCCCCGATCCGCGGGGAAACCTTCGTGAGCCGGAAGATCACCAGGGCCGTGGCCCGGATGCATCTCGGTCTTCAAAAAAGTCTCTACCTGGGAAACCTGGACGCCAAACGGGACTGGGGGCATGCCAAGGATTTTGTGCGAGCCATGTGGCTGATACTTCAGCAAAAGAAACCGGACGACTATGTGATCGCCACCGGCGAATCCCACTCGGTGAGGGAATTCGTGGAACTGGCTTTCAGGGAGATCGGAGCAGAAATCCAATGGAAGGGCAAAGGCGTCAAAGAGGTTGGGATCGTTTCAAAAATGAGAGGGCAGAGGGTAGAGGTCAGAGGTCAGGAGAACAAGAAAGAAATCGAGAAAGCGGCGAAGCCGCGCCGTCTGAAATCTGATGCCTTAGCATCAGATTTCAGTGAGCGAGCCTTGCGAGCGGGTGAGGTGGTCGTCGAGGTCGATCCGAGGTACTTCCGGCCGACGGAAGTCGATGAGTTGCTGGGGGATTCTTCGAAGGCAAGAAAGAAACTTCGCTGGAGTCCGGAGGTCTCCTTTCAAGGAATGGTTTCTTCCATGGTCCAATCCGATCTGGAAGAAGCATTAAAGGATCAATACTGCAAAGACAAAGGCTTCAGAGTCCTCGATTTCAACGAATAGGGGAAACCATGGAAAAAGATGCTCGAATCTACGTGGCCGGGCACAGGGGATTGGTCGGCTCGGCGATCGTGAGAAAGCTCCAATCCAAAGGATATTCCAACCTCATCTTCAGATCCCACCAGGAACTGGATCTTTTGCGGCAGGCCGATGCTGAAGCTTTTTTCGAGAAAGAAAAGCCGCATTACGTGTTTCTCGCCGCGGCCAGAGTGGGAGGGATTCTGGCCAACAATACCTATCCGGCGGAGTTCATCTACGAGAACCTTCTGATCGAGAGCAACCTCATTCACTCAGCGTACCAGGCCGAAGCAAGAAAGCTCCTGTTTCTTGGAAGCTCCTGCATCTACCCGAGAGATTGCCCGCAGCCCATGAAAGAAGATTATCTGCTTTCCGGAAAGCTCGAGCCGACCAATGAGCCCTATGCGATAGCCAAGATCGCGGGAGTAAAAATGTGTCAATCCTATAACCGGCAGTATGGGACCCGCTTTATCTCGGTGATGCCGACCAATGTCTACGGCCCAGGCGACAATTTCGACCTTGAGACGAGTCATGCCCTGCCGGCGCTTATTCGAAAATTTCACGAAGCCCAAACCAGTGACAAGTCACAAGTGACAAGTGACGAGAAAAGCGTGACAATATGGGGAAGCGGATCGCCGAGGCGAGAGTTTCTGCATGTCGACGACCTGGCCGATGCCTGCGTGTTCTTGATGAATCACTATGAGGATACGGAGATCATCAACATCGGGGTGGGAAAGGACATCACCATCCGTGAGCTTGCCGAACTGATCCAGGACATCGTGGGATTCAAAGGATCGATTCAGTATGATTTGTCAAAGCCCGACGGCACGCCGCGCAAGCTTCTGGACGTGAGCCGCCTCAGGTCCCTGGGCTGGCAGCCGAAGATCTCTCTCCGCGAGGGCATCGAGATGACCTATCGGTGGTATGTGGAAAAGCAAGTGCCTAAAATGCCTAAAGTGAGCTAAAGTGCCTAAAAGCGAAAAGACAAGAAAGCAAAACACCAAAGACAGAGACGCAAGATGCGAATGACAACGGACAACGGACCAATGACAAGTGACAAGTCCTCAGGCTGTTGGGCAAACCGTCTTCGCAGAGTAATGTCGACGGACTCAATATTCCGATCGCAGCCGAAGATCATTCAGCCCGATTTCATTTTAGGCATTTTAGACACTTTAGACACTTTAGGCATTTGATTTCATGTTGGATGAGAAAAGAAAACAGGAACTCATAAACCGTTTCGACAAGCTCGCTGCAGAGCGTGAGATTTGGATCAAAAAGAACCGGTATTACTACGATGATCAGGTGCGATATTACCGGTTCCTCGTTTCCGAAGGGCTCTCGATTCTGGAGTTAGGGTGCGGTACCGGAGATCTCCTTGGTGCGCTCAATCCCCGCAGGGGCGTCGGCATAGACTTCAGTCCGGAGATGGTTCGCCGGGCCCGGGAAAGTCATCCCGGCCTGGAATTTCGTGAAGCGGATATCGAGCATCTCGAAAGCTGGGGAGAAACCTTCGACGTCATCATCCTGGCCGATGTGGTCGGCCACCTCCAGGACATCGAGGAGACGCTTCGATCGATACGGGCCTTCTGCCGATCTGATACGAGGATCATCATTTCCTATTACAATTTCTTGTGGGAGCCGGTGCTCAAGCTGGGTGAGCGCCTCGGCCTCAAAATGCCCCAGCAGCATCAGAACTGGCTCTCTTCGGAAGACATTGGAAATCTGCTCATCCTTTCAGGCTACCAGGTGGTCAAGACCGAATCCCGGCTCCTGTTCCCGAAACGGATCCCCTGGCTCAGCGATATCCTGAACCGATACGTGGGAACGCTCCCGGGAGTAAGAATTCTTTCCCTTTCCCGTTACATCGTGGCGAGGCCTGTGGGACTCAAGGCAAAGGAAAAGTTTTCCGTGTCGATCCTCATTCCTGCGAGGAACGAGAAGGGCAACATCGAGTCCGCGGTCAAGAGAATCCCGGCCTTCGGGGAACATCAGGAGATCCTTTTCGTGGAGGGACACTCCACGGACGGAACCTTGGAGGAAATCAGGCGCGTCGCCCAGGCCTATGCGGACAAAGACATCAAGTGGATGGTCCAGGACGGGCGGGGCAAAGGGGACGCCGTGAGAAAAGGCTTTGCGGCCGCCCAGGGCGAGATCCTGATGATCCTGGATGCGGACCTGACCGTACCTCCTGAAGACCTGCCCAAATTCTATCGGGCCCTGGCCGACGATCTCGGAGAGTTCATCAACGGAACCCGGCTTGTCTACCCGATGGAAAAGCAGGCCATGCGGTTTCTGAACGTTCTTGGGAACAAATTTTTCTCCATGATGTTCACATGGATTCTGAACCAGAGATTCAAGGATACCCTCTGCGGGACAAAGGTTTTGTTCAAGAAGGACTATGAGAAGATCCAGGCGAATCGGGCCTACTTCGGCGAGTTCGATCCCTTTGGGGATTTTGACCTGATCTTCGGCGCCGTCAAGCAGAATCTCAAGGTGGTGGAGGTCCCCATCCGCTATCGCGAAAGAACCTATGGGACAACCAATATCGAGCGATTCAAACACGGTTGGCTCCTGTTGGGAATGACCTTGTTCGCCTACAGGAAGGTCAAATCCATTTGAGCCGTCCGCGCCATTACCATCCTTCGAAGCCCATGGATCCGAATGCCTTTTATGATTTGATGGTGAAAGAGATCACGGAAAACCGGCTCAGGCTCGACGAGGTCCGATTAGCGGCCCTGGCAGGGTATTACCGGCGATCCGTGATAGAGCATCCAGAACGGTTGAGATTCTACCAGTACAACTGGTCGAGGCGCGTTGAACCCATGGTGAACCTGTTGCAGTCTCTTCCTGCGAGGGAGCGCCCTTGGCGGTTGTTGGACGCCGGATGCGGTGTCGGCACGGAATCCATTTTTTTCAGCTTATCCAGGCCGGACCTCGAGATCACAGGCGTGGACATCGCCGAAAGGCGTTTGAGTGCAGCCAAAGCGAGAAAAGAGGCACAAGAAGTTCATCTGGGTCGCGCTCTATCGATTCATTTTACCGCCCATGATGTTTTCGATCTGTTGCGGTCCCGGCCCTATGATCTCATCTGGAGCATGGAGTCCATCTCGCACATCGACCCCGCAGAGAAGTTTATAGAGGATGCCTTTCGAAGCCTGGAGCATGGCGGCAGCCTGGTGATCTCCGACAGCCATCGGATGAACCCTGTTGTCTTCATGAGAGCCTTGAAGCATCAGCGGAAAGGCGGTCATCGAGATACGAGGAAGCTCGTCGGCGGGAATTCGGTCTCCTATGCGCGGGAGAGGGTGTTCTCTGTGCCTCATCTGGTGTCCCTGCTTAAGAGAGCGGGTTTTCACCGGATAAGGTCCCAGTTGAGTATTTATTTTCCTAATCAACGGTCGCATTTCATCGGTGTCCTGCGCCACTGGGATTCATTTTGGAACAGGATACCTTTTCTGCGATATGTGGGGGGGATATACACCATAACGGCCGGCAAACTTTGACCAGAGCATCGTCTGAGATTCTGGATGAACGGAGGAGGGTCTGGACTTCCAAGCCGGTCATCCGGAAGCTTTACAAGAAGTGGTATGGCCATATTCAGGAGGCCTTGAGACCGGGAAGAACGCTTGAGCTGGGAGGCGGAAGCGGAAACCTGAGGGATTTTCTGCCTGAGGCAATCACGTCGGACATTGTTTTTGAGCCCTGGCTGGACGCTGTGATGGATGCCCACGCGATCCCCTTCAAAGGGGAAAGCCTGGACAACATCGTGCTCTTCGATGTTCTGCACCATCTTGCGGCACCAGCCGTTTTTTTTAAGGAAGCAGAGAGGGTCTTGAAAGCCGAAGGCAGAGCCATCATCATGGAACCCTATATCTCCTGGCTGTCCTTTCCGGTCTACCGGTTTCTGCACGCCGAGGGGATGAAGTGGGACATGGATCCCCTTGAGGGTGGAGAGGCGAAGGGCAAAGAGCCGTTCCAGGGAAACCAGGCCGTTCCCACCCTGATTTTCGAAAGGCATCGGCACCAGTTCAACAAGCGGTTCCCCCGCTTCGAGATCCTCCGGGAAGATAAGATGGACTTCTTCCTCTATCCGCTGAGCGGAGGCTTTCACAATCCCTGCCTTTGTCCCCCTGTCCTGTGGCGGCCCCTGGAGTTTCTGGAAGGCGTTCTAAACCCCTTCAAGAGAATTCTGGCCTTCAGGCTCTTCATCGTCCTGGAAAAAAGATGAAGACGCGAGTCCTATTCATCCTGGCCGATCTGGAAACGGGGGGTGCCCAGAGAGTCGTTCTCACGGTGGCTCGCCACGTGAGCCGGGAAAAATTCTTCATCCATCTGGCCTTGATCCGGGGAACCGGCCCTTTAGGGGAGGAGATTCCGGGAGAGCTGCCGGTCCATAACCTTAAAATCCGCAGGGTGAGGTATGCCCTGCCGTCGTTGCTGGAGCTGATCTGGAGGCTCAAACCGGACATCGTGCTTTCAACCCTGGGCCACCTCAATGTTGGGCTCCTTCTGGTCAAACCTTTGTTGCCCGGGCCCACGAGATTGGTCATTCGGGAAGCCAACACGCCGAGCATGAGGCTCAAGCATACGGCTCACCCGGGTCTGTATCGTTTTCTTTACCGAAGGGTGTACCCTTTCGCCGACGGTATCATTTGCAATTCGGAGTTCATGCGCAGGGATCTGACCGAGCGGTTCTTCATCGAGGCAGGGAAGACGGAGGTCATCCCCAACCCCGTGGACGTGGAAAGGATTACGGGGGCGGTCGCAGCCTTTCCCAATCCTTATGCCAGCGGGAATTACAACGTGGTGAGCGTCGGGAGACTCACCTATCAGAAGGGATTCGATCTTCTCCTGAGAGCGTTTGCCGAAGCGCGTGAGATCGTGCCGGATCTGCTTCTGACCCTTGTGGGCGGAGGGGAGGAAGAGCGATCTCTCAGAGACCTTGCCCACAGCCTGGGCTGCCGGGATTCGGTCGCCTTTACCGGTTATCGGAGCAATCCCTATCCTTACATGGCCCATGCAGACCTCTTCGTTTCATCATCGAGGTGGGAAGGGTCACCCAATGCGGTGCTCGAGTCCCTGGCTTGCAGGACCCCGGTGCTGGCTTTTGATTGCCCGGGAGGCACGGGGGAGATTCTCCACGCCGATCAGAACGGCTGGCTCGCGCCGCCTGAGGACTGGAAGGCTTTGGGCAGGAGGATTGCGGAAATCGCCGGGACCGGGGAGAGCCGGAAATTCAAAGGCGGTGATCTTCTTCCCCCTGAGTTCACGATTCCCTTTGCCGTCGGAAGGTATGAAGAGGTGCTCCTTTCGAGAGCAGGAGCCTCGATGTGGCCGGGAGGATGATGCCTCTCAAGGTTGTTCATCTCATTACCGAACTCAACGTGGGCGGCGCTGAACAAATGCTTCACAAACTGACGGGCACCATGGACCCGGTAGAATTTCAATCGAACGTTGTGTCCATGACGGATGTGGGGCCGATCGGGGAAAGGATTCAGGCCCAAGGAACAGCCGTCTACAGCCTCGGAATGCGGCTCGGAAAACCAAATCCCCTGGCCTTCTTCAGGCTTTATCACATACTGAAGCGGATCCGGCCGGATGTCCTCCAGACGTGGCTTTACCATGCAGACCTTCTCGGTCTCGTGGCAGGAAGGCTGGCAGGGATAGGCCGGATTGTCTGGGGGGTCCGATGTTCGGACATGGATTTGAAAGATTACAGCCCCATGACCCGATGGGTGGTCAGGGCGAACGCCCTGCTTTCACCACTTCCTGATGCGATCGTGGTGAATTCGGAAAAAGGAAAACGGGTGCATGCCGAACTGGGGTATGCCACCGGGAAGATGTGCCTCATCCCGAACGGCTTCGACCTGAACCGCTTTCAACCCAGCGACGAGGCCAGAAAGAGCGTGCTCTCCGAGCTCAATCTCACGCAGGAGGCCGTCCTGGTAGGCCTGGTGGCCCGCCATGATCCCATGAAGGATCATGAAACCTTCCTGATGGCCGCTTCGATGGTCGCTGAAAAGGAAAGCCCCGTCCACTTCCTTCTCATCGGAAAGGGGATCGAGGCCGGGAATCGTCGAATTACGAAGTTCATCAGGGAAGGACAACAGGACAGGTTCCACCTCTTGGGGGTGAGAGAGGACATGCCGAGATGGACGGCGGCCCTGGACATCGCCGTCTCGGCCTCGGCTTATGGGGAAGGGTTTTCAAATACCGTCGGCGAGGCCATGGCTTCCGGCGTTCCCTGCGTGGTCACCGATGTGGGTGACAATGCCCGGATTGTGGGAGGCGCGGGGCTGGTGGTGCCGCCGGGCGAGCCGGAAGCGTTGGCCCAAGCCTTGATTCGTCTTGTCGACCTGGGGAAAGAGGAAAGAAAGAAGATGGGAGACAGGGCGCGCCGGCAAATGGCGGCCGAATTCGAGATCGGCCATGTGGCAAGGCGGTTCGAAGCCCTTTACAGGCAGTCGGCGGCAGGCTGCCGACCATGAGGGTTCTTTTTTTCATCCGCATCTTCGAGCTGGCCGGGGGCGGGGGAGAGAATTACGGGTTCAGGGTCTTCAATGAGCTCGCGAGACGGGGACATGACGTGCACGTGCTGGGTGCCGATCGTGCGTCTCCGGTTGAAGGCATCACGGTGTATCAGGGGAGGGACCATATTGAACAAGTCCTTCGGGATGCGAAGCCGGATGTCACCGTGGACTGGGGTTTTATCCAACCTGCCGACATCCACCGCCTCGGAAACGGCGCCCATGAGTCTTTTCTGAAGTACTCCTCCAATGCCTACCCACCTCTTATCCGATGGTACAAGAAGCTGCGAGCCCGATCGCCGAAGCACAGAGCGATCATCGCAAAGCAGAGATGGATGCTCACAAGGCCCGGCGCTGTTTTCCTTGCCAACTCCGCATTTACCGCCCGCCAGGCCGTTGAGGCAGGGGCCGACGAAAAGGCCGTTAGGGTTTTGCATAACGGGGTTGACACGGAGCTCTTCAGCCCCGGAATAGGGCATGGCCCAAGGGAGGCCATGAGGAGGACTTGGAGCCTTCTCGCCGGCGACATCGCCGTATTGTTCGTGGCTCACAACCTGCTCTTGAAGAATTTCGCCCTGGTGGCCGGTCTCTTCCGTCGCCTTGCGTCGAAAAATCCTCATCTCAAGCTGGTCGTCATCGGAAAAAGACGGCCCCGGCGGATGCCGCCCGGTAGCGTGTATGTGGGAGAGCAGGCGGACATGGCTTCCTGCTACAGGGCGGTCGACTGCCTGGTCCACCCCACCTTCTATGATTCGTGCGCCAATGTTGTCCTTGAAGCCATGAGCAGCGGCCTGCCGGTGCTGGCGAGCGACGTGTGCGGTGCCCATGAACTCATCGAAGACGGTCATTCGGGTTTTGTTCTGCCCGTGGCCGGGGAAAAGGGGGACATCCTTTCAAGGTGGTTGGAGAGACTCAAAGAAATAGGCGAAGACCGTCGAATTGGGGAGCGCATGGGTGCGGCGGCAAGGAAAGCCATGCTTGAAAACGACTTTGCCGGCTATGTGACGAAACTCGAAAGCTTCATGAAACAGGTTGTTGCGCGAAAGAACGAACAACTATGAAAATCACGCCTCATGCGAGGTGCCAACAAATTGAAAAAAATATGGATTCCAGTGTGCACGTCATTCCCGCGGAGGCGGGAATCCAGTCTTTGAAGGTTCTTCCGGACTCCCGCCTGCGCGGGAGTGACGAGATCTGCTCTTCTGTCGATTGGACGAATGGGCTGAACTATGCTTGAGCGTAACCCGCTAATCGTTCACACCGAGTGCTCGGACGGCTGGGGCGGGCAGGAGATCCGCATCCTCGAAGAGTTGCGGGGGATGCGGAAGTACGGTTACCGGACCGCTCTCATCGCCCCCGGCCACAGCCGGATATTCGCCCGGGCCGAGGCGGAGGGGTTTGCCGTTTATCCGGTGCGCTTCGGGAACAAAGGTCATTTCCCGTCCTGGGCGGCTGTGGCAAAGCTCCTGGCCCGCCTGAGGCCGGACGTGGTCAACACCCACTCCTCGGATGACAGTTGGATGGCGGGCTTTGCGGCGCGGCTTCTCAAGGTGCCCTTGATCATTCGCACCCGTCATGTGAGCACCCCCATTGGATCCACCTTCAGCTACCGGCGCTTCCCCCACGTGATTCTCACCACCAGTGACAGCATTCGCACAGATCTCATGGAGCGGGGGCTCGACGGAGGCGGGATCATCACCGTGCCCACCGGCATAGACCCCAAACGGTTCGCATTTTCCGAGGCTTGGCGCGAGAGAATCAGAGAACGCCTCGGCATCGGGGAAGGCGAGTTTTTGGTGGGCAACGTGTGCGTTCTCAGGAGCTGGAAGGGACTCGACTTCTTCATCGAAACCGCGGCGGCCATGAACGGCGCCTTCAGATTCATTCTCGTGGGGGAGGGGCCGCAGGGGAAACGGCTCGAAAAGAAGGTCAAGGACAGGAACCTGGAAGACCGGGTCCTTTTCACAGGGCATGTGGAAAACGTGGAGGCCTATTATTCCGCCATGGACGTTTTCCTTTTCACCTCCTATGCGTCCGAAGGGGTTCCGCAAGCGCTTCTCCAGGCCATGAGCGTGGGGCTGCCCATGGTCGTTTGCCGCAACCCCTCCGTCATGGAGACACTCGATGGGTACGAGGATAAAATTCCCGTGACCTATGGAGAGGTGGAGGCCGCAGGAGAAGCCCTTCAGAAGACGATCGAGCGGCATCAATGGAACAATGCGGCTCGGAGCGCAAATCGCCGGCTCCTCAGGACACAGTATACGGTTGAGAGTATGTGGACCCGCATCGCGGAGATTTACCGCGCAAAGGGCATCCCCGCTCCGGGCCGCGCCGAATAAAAAAGTTTGTTACCCGGCGGTTTTTCTCGCCCTGCCCATGCCGAGTCCCATGAGCATCATGGCGAGCCAGGCGAACTCGTTCTCAAAAGAGGAATTGAAAGAGCCTGCGACCACGGGAATGACAAGGGCGCCCAGGGCCGTGACCCATGGCCAGGAAAGGTCGCTTTCTCCTGGCCTGGTGGCAAAGAGGCGCCAGGCGACGGCACCCAAGAACAGGAGGAAAGCGATGAGCCCCAACAGCCCTTCTTCAACCCATTTCGTGAGGAAGAGGTTGTGGGCGTGCTCGGGGATCGTCCAGATCTTGGGATAGGTCACAAGACGCCTGGGCAGTTCGAGGTGCTCCACCTTGACGGACTTGAAGTTTTTCGGCCCCATGCCCAGCAGCCTGTGCCCGCCCTGGGTCGCCTGGGCATAGCCCACCATCCAGTGTTCGAAACGGAACAGGTCGTTTTCGCTCACCGAGGCGTTGGTTCCCGGATCGGGAAAAAAGCCTTTGAAAAGCCTTGTGACCCGAAACCCGACATTGTGTGACTCGGGAATCAGAGCGAGAATCGCGGCGGTGGAGAGGGCGAGAAAAGCGAGTACCCCAAGCGCATAGAACCGAACCCGGCGGTCCCGGAACAGGATCGGAGCCATGATAGCGACGACGATGAGGACACCCAAGATTGCTCCCCGGCTTCCCATGAGAACCAGGCCTAGGAAGGAGAAGAGGGTGCATCCGGACATAATGAGCCGGGAACTCTGCGACAAGGGGGAGACCTTGTCCAGGAGGGCTCCTGTCATGGCGGTCGCCGCAACGGCCAGATAGATGGAGGATTGGGTGACGATGCCGGCTGAATGGAACTCAAGCTCTGATCGGAGGCCGGACTGCCACTCCCAGAGCCCCTCGATAAGACCGACCATGACCCCGGCGGTGAGAGCCCAGAGAAGCCCTTTGATCTGGCGTGAATCGTAGTCGCCTCGGTACAGGGCCCAGAAGAGGAAAACCATGCAGGTGGTGCTTTTGACTCCCTTGATCCCGTTCGGAAAGGGCCAGTTCGCCACGGTGCTGGCCAGGGCCACGCCCCAGATCGACAGGAGAAGCCACTCGAAAAGATCCGGTCTGCGCCTGGTAACGGGTCGTTCCAGCAGGCGGCGGCCGAGGGTGCCCATCAAGAAGATGCCCAGGGCAAAGTGCTTCGGGCTTTCCATGACAGGCAGGACAAAGGTGAAGGCATAAAGGCCGAAGAGCTCGACCTGCCTAAATGTTTTCAGAGCCCTGTGGTTCAATGTCTCGCTCGTAGTACCGGTAGTATTTCAGGAACGTGTAATAGGCGTAAGAGACGGCAAGGAAGAAGCCCTTTGTCCCATCCAGAAATCCCCGCTGCAGGAGGTACATGCTCAGGAAGGTGAAGGGAGGTCTGAGGGTCAGGGTGTGCCATCGGGACCAGGCGCCTCTTCCCGAGATTTCTCCGGATGCAAGACGGCTGTAACGCTCCATTCTCTCCAGGTAGTCCGCGACCGACAGATAGGTGTGGTGTTCCATGGGATGTTTGAGATAGCCCGTACGGCCCTTGACCACCATTTTTTCGTGAACCGCCCGTTCCTCGAATCGACCGGCGCTTCTCTTGAAGAGCCGCAGGTTATAGTCAGGATACCAGCCGCCATGTCGAATCCATTGGCCGCAGAAAAAGTTCTTTCGGGGAATATAATACCCCTCCGGGGAGTCTTGCCGGCTGATCACGGTCCGGATTTCATCCCTGAGAGCCGGGGTAATCCTTTCATCCGCGTCCAGGTTCAGAACCCATGGCCGCGAAGTCTTTTCGATGGCGCTGTTCTTTTGGGAGGCGAATCCCTTCCATGGCTCCTGGAACACCCTGGCCCCGAGGCCTGCCGCAAGATCAGCGGTGCCGTCCTCACTGAATTGATCGACCACGACGATGTCGTCGGCCCAGGACAAGCTTTTCAGGCAGTCCTCGATGTTGCGGGTTTCGTTTTTCGTAATGATGGCCACAGAAAGCATAGGCGCCCCTCTCTGCCGTAGAGAAATCATACTATGAAATCGACCGAATTCAATATGAAATCTGCTTCGGCAGATTTCATGAAGATTCCCGCAGGGTGATCGTTTGAAGTTCACCCTCCACAAATACATTCTCCAGGAAATCTGGCCGCCCCTGACGGCCAGCCTCGTGGTGTTCGTGTTCATCGTGCTCGCGGCGCGTGTCATCAACATCTCGGAGTGGGTCGTCAATCATGGCGTGAACCCGCTCCAGATGCTGGGAATGATCTCCTATCTGATACCGGGCATGATCCTTTTCGCCCTGCCCGCGTCGGCCCTCATGGCCGTCTTCATCGCCTTTCACCGCCTGTCCGGGGACAATGAAATCCAGGCCCTGAAATCATCGGGCATAAGCCTCTATCAGGTGCTTCCTCCCGTGGTTCTGATCTCGACCGTGTGCTTTGGGGCGGCCCTCCTCATCAGCCTGATTGGGGCCCCGTGGGGCAATCGATCATTCAAGGATCTCGTTTTCCGGGTCGCCCAGTCAAAGGCCGACCTGGGAATCCAGGAAAGAGTGTTCAGCGAACCGTTCAACGGCGTCACGTTCTATGTCAACAGCTTTTCAGCCGGGGACAGAACGATTCAGGATGTCTTCCTGGTGGATCGGCGGGATCCTTCCTCGGTGAACACCATCGTGGCCAAGGAGGGGCGGATCGAGTCGCGGCCTGAATCGAGGATCATCACGGTCCGTTTTAAGGACGGCACCATCTTCATCTCGGGCAAGAAGCAGGCCGAAGTTCGGACCATCCGATTCGACCTCTATGACCTGACCATCGGCCTGGATGACATCATGCCCGCCCTGACTGCAAGACAACTCTCACCCAAGGAGATGTCGCTCAAGGAACTCGTTGACTCCCTCAGGAACACAAAAAACCGAGACGCGGAGTATCACGAAGCCCTCATGGAAGTCATGGAGCGCTTCTCCATTCCTTTCGCCGTCTTTCTCATGGGTCTCATCGGGGTCCCCCTGGGCGCCCAGCTCAGGGCCGGGGGGAGGTTCGTCGGTATCGTGGTCAGTTTCGTTGTTTTCCTGCTGTACTACCTCATGCTGGCCGGTTTTAGAAGCATCGGTGAGACGGGAGTCGTTTCTCCGGCCGTGGGCTCATGGATTCCCGTCTTCTTCCTGCTCTTCGGGTGCATCTGGCTCATGAGGAGAGCCGCCAAAGAAAGGACCATCAATATTCTCGAGCGGTTTTTCCCTGTCCAGGAAACATGAGCAAAGGAATTCTCTGAGTGATGAAAGTTCTGAGCGGCTACCTTCTGCGTGAATTCTTCAAGTTGGTACTCATCTGCGAGGGGATCTTCCTGTTTCTTTTCCTCACCGTCGACTTCCTGCAGAAAATAGACAACTTCATCGAGGCAGGCGTCCATAAAGGGGTGATGTTCATCTACTTTGCCTACAAAATGCCTTTCGTGGCCATGAGCATGCTTCCTCCTGCAGCCCTGATATCGGTCATCCTGCTTTTTTCCGGTATGCAAAGAAGAAATGAGATCACGGCCCTCAAGGCTTCGGGGCTCAGCGTTCTGAAGCTGTGCCTGACGATCCTTGCCGCATCCCTGTTCATGGTCGCCGGCGTGTTTGTTTTTTCCGAGACCGTCGTGCCCTACACTAGTTCCCAGAGCAACAAGGTGTGGAGCCTTGATGTGCAGAAGCGGGACCCGGGATTGTTTTACGGCCAGAACGAGATCTGGTACCGGAGCAAGAACGCCATTTACTGGATTCGCCAGTTCGACGGAAAACAAAAGACCATGATCCATCCCACCCTCTATTTTTTTGACGACACCTTTCACCTGACCGGGAGGATCGAGGGGCGCAGCGCCACCTGGAGGCGAGGAACGTGGCTGATCGAGGACGGATTGCTTCTGGAATCCGGAACGGATGGGCGTTTCAATGCCCGCAAGTTCGACACCCACGCTCTCGAGATCCCCGAGACACCGGAAACCTTCATGAAAGGGATGAAGAAGCCTGAAGAGATGAGTTATTGGCAACTCAAGCGCTATGCCGAGATGGTGGGCCGGGAAGGATATAACAATACGCGATATTTGGTGGATATGCACATCAAGATCGCGTTTCCGTTTATTATCCTTGTTCTCCTGATGATCGGCATGCCTCTCGCTCTAAAGGTCAAAAAAGGCGGAACCCCCCTGGCCGTGTCGCTCGGGATGGCGGTCAGCTTTTTCTATTTGCTGACCCTGGGCATTTCCAGGTCCCTGGGACTTTCCGGCGTCCTTTCGCCCATGCTTTCGGCATGGATAGCCAACCTCATCTTTTCCCTGGCGGGCGTGTACCTGATGATTCAAATGGAGCACTAAAGCAGAGGCGCTGATTTTTTGGCAAGTCAGTTTCGATGATCGACAAAGAGCCCATAAGGATTCTGCGAATCATCGCGCGGCTGAACATCGGCGGGCCTGCCATCCAGGCCGTCACCCTGAGCCGTGCATTTTCTGAAGATCCCTATCGAACCCTGCTCGTGTGCGGCCGGGTAAGCGCCCACGAAGGGGACATGTCCTATCTCGCTGAATCAAAAGGTGTGAAGCCTCTCTTTCTTCCTTTCTTGGGCAGGGAGATCTCCGCTGTGGAGGATGCGAGGTCGGTGATGTCGGTGAGAGATGTCATCCGACGTTTCAGGCCTCACATCATCCACACCCACACGGCCAAGGCAGGAACCGTGGGGCGTCTTGGAGGGTTGAGTCTCAATCTTGCAAGAGAAGGCCGGCGCCGGATCAGATTGATCCATACCTTTCACGGCCACGTTTTTCATGACTACTTCGGCTCCCTCAAAACGCGGCTTTTTATCGAGATCGAGCGATTCCTAGCTCGGTTTACCGACCGGATTGTGGTGATCAGCCCTTTGCAGAAACGGGACATCTGCGAAACCTACCGTATCGCCGGCCCGGAAAAAGTCCGCGTGGTTCCACTCGGGTTTGACCTTTCACCCTACGGCATGTTGCCTCCGCTCGGAAAGGGCGATTCCAAGAGCCCCTTTGTCGTGGGTATTGTAGGCCGTCTCACCCCTGTGAAGAACCACCGGCTGCTCCTGGAAGCGGCAAGGGACCTGAAAGATCAGGCCAAAGGGCGAGCCTTCACGTTCCTTGTGGTAGGAGACGGAGAACTCAAGGAAGAACTGGTGCGCTTTGCCGCCGAACTCGGTGTGGATCATACCGTTACATTTACAGGCTGGAAGAATGCAATGCCGTCCATTTACGGTAAGCTGGATGCCGTGGCCCTCACGTCCCTCAACGAGGGGACCCCGGTGACCGTCATTGAAGCCATGGCGGCAGGGAAGCCGGTCATTGCCACGGACGTGGGCGGGGTCAGGGACCTTCTCGGGGAGGTTGACACGCATGTTCCCGGGGGCTATAAACTGGCCCGTCGCGGCATCCTGGTTCCTTCCGGACGCCGGGAGGCGTTGACCGGGGCGCTCCTGTTCGCATCGGAGAACAGGGACCTCCTGAACCGGACGGCACAGGAGGCGAGGACTTTTGTTTTCAGGGAATACGGTCTTGAAAGGCTCACGAGAAATCTGGATGCCCTATACCGGGAACTTTTAGGATGCTGAGGGGATAGGAGGATGTCGGCTCCAGCGAGTAAGCAGTATGGAGTAGGCAGTATGCAGCAAAGAATTCTGCTTACTGCATACTTCCTACTGCTTACCCCCCATCCTTGTGTATGGACATAGTCAGATACAAGTAGCGGCCGTGAAAAACATGGCGAACCTCTACACCAGTCTGATTCCTTTTTTGGGAGCCTTCCTGCTCTGCCTGGGCTTGACCCCCCTCGTCAGGGGTTTTGCCAGAAGAACAGGGCGAGTGGCGGTGCCGAAAGACACCCGGTGGCACAAGAAAGAAACGGCTCTCCTGGGCGGCGTGGCCATCTTTGCATCCATGATCTCGGCCTGGTTTTTCGCTTCCTTCCTTCTGGGGTGGAACGCGTTCGGCAGGCCCCATCTCCCCCTCATCCTGTGCGCCTCAGGCATGTTCGTTCTCGGCCTGGTGGACGATCTCGTCAACATGGATCCCCAGCACAAACTGGCCGGTCAGATCGTGCTCGCCTCCATCCTGATCTTCTTCGGGTTCGGGTTGGAGTGGACCGCCTACAGGGCGGTCAACCTGTTCCTGTCCATCCTCTGGATCGTCGGCATCACCAATGCCTTCAATCTTCTTGACAACATGGACGGGCTGTCTGCGGGCGTCGCTTTCATCGCCGGCGTTTTCACGTTCCTGCTCCATCATCTGGGCATGGGAGCCAATGGACCGGTTGTGTTGCTTACGGCGACCTATCTGGGCGCCCTCCTCGGCTTCCTCATTTTCAACGTCAATCCGGCCTCCATTTTCATGGGCGACGCCGGAAGCCTGTTCATCGGGTTTGTCATGGCCTGTTTGACCGTCATGGGTGGCGGAGAAGAAGCTGCAGGCGGAGGCGTCATGCACCTTCTGTCCGTGATCGCCATTCCCATCCTCATCGTCTTTATTCCCATTCTGGACACAGGCTTTGTGAGCGTGATGCGCAAACTTTTCAGCCGGCCCATCTCGCAGGGCGGAAGGGATCACTCGTCCCATCGCATGGTGGCCATTGGCCTCTCGGAAAGGAAAGCGGTTGCGGTGCTTTATGGTTTTTCCGTGATCTCAGGCCTCATGGCTCTCGGGCTGAGACACATGCAGTCAGGGCTCGGCTTGCTGCTCACGATCCTCTACCTCCTCTTGGTGGCTTTTTTTTGGGTCTACCTTGCCAGGGTGAAAGTGTATGCCGAAAAGTCCATTCTCTCCAACGGCAAGCTCGGCGTCCTCACCCCCATCCTGGTGGAGATCACTTACCGGCGAAGGCTTTTCGAGGTGCTGCTCGATTTTGTTCTCATCACCGTGGCCTACTATGCAGCCTACCTCCTGCGATTCGAAGGACAGATCGGCGGCAACCTGGATTTCTTCTTGAGATCCCTCCCTATCCTGGTGGCCTGTCAGATCTTTGCTTTCTACATCATGGGCGTTTACCGGGGGATCTGGGAAAGGACCGGGGTCCGGGACCTCATCGGGTATGTCAAGGCGATCAGCATCGGCACCATCATGCCCATGCTCTTCTTTCTCTTCGTCTATCGATTCCAGTATTTTTCCCGGGCTGTTTTCGTCATCTACTGGGGCCTCATGCTCATCTTCGTCTCCATTTCCCGGCTGTCATTCCGTTTGCTGGATGAGGGAATTCTCATCCCCAGCCGAAAGGGGGAGAGGACCCTGATCTACGGCGCAGGCCTGGGGGGACAACTGACGCTGAAGGAGATCGGGAACAACAGCAACCTGGGGCTTCAGGCCGTAGGATTCATCGACGATAATCCGAGGCTGCACGGCAGCAGGATCCAGGGCTATCCTGTCTTGGGAGGGATCGAAGAGTTGGAGCGCCTCATCCGAAAGCACGACATCAGGAAAATCATCGTGTCTTTCAAGCAGAACGGCGAAGAGAGAGCGAAGGAGATCAGGTCGTTGTGCCTCGGAAGAGGACTCGAGGTCGATGTGCGGCAAATGAAAGTGGTGATCAGTTAGCTCCATGAAGTCTGCCGGGCCGGATTTCATAGGCAAATAAGATTGACAAGCCCTCCCCTCAGACCTATAAAATGGGTCCCGAACCATGGCGCCCCCGGAAGAAAAAACAAGACTGATCGCGGCAGTAGCCGTCTTGATAGGTGAAGATCTTAACCTTTGGCTATCCGAGGCGGATCAACGTCATTTTTTCGCGGGCGGGAACGGCCGGCCCTGCCTGCCCCGAGCCCGTCCTCCGAAGCAACCTGCCGGGACCTAGTCGCTCAGAGGCGGAGCGTTGCCAGGGTATGCGGTCCAGGATCTGCGTAAGGTCCTGTAGATTTTTTGCTTGAAGGAGAGCATATGGACTTCAGCCTTTCCATGGAGCAGGACATTCTGAGAAACACGGTGCGCCAGTTCGCGGAAAAGGAAATCAGACCCGTGGCCCGGGACCTGGACGAGAAGGAGGAATTTTCCTACGAAACCATGCGAAAAATGGGGGAGCTCGGCCTTTTCGGAATGTTCGTCTCAGAGAATTACAGCGGCCAGGCCATGGATTACGTTTCTTACATCATCGCCACGGAGGAAGTCGCACGGGTTGATCAGTCCCATGCAGCCACCGTCGCGGCCGGCAACTCCCTGGGGATCGGTCCTCTTTATTATTTCGGCAACGAAGAGCAAAAGAAGAAATATCTTCCCGCCCTGTGCGCAGGAGAAACCCTCTGGGGCTTCGGCCTCACCGAGCCGAACGCCGGGTCGGATGCCGGGAACACGCAAACGACGGCCATCCTGGACGGAGATGATTGGGTCATCAACGGGAGCAAGATCTTCATCACCAATGCCGCCACCAGGATCACCTCGGGTGTGACCGCCCTGTGCCGCACCGGGACGCGACAGGACGGACGTCCGGAGCTGTCGTGCGTTCTCATTGAGATGGGCACCCCGGGCTTCCAGGCCGTGGAAATGCACAGGAAGATGATGTGGCGCGGCTCCAACACCAGCCAGCTCTATTTTGACGACTGCCGGGTTCCCAAAGAAAACCTGCTGGGCCCAAGGGGGCACGGGTTCTATCAGATGATGCAGACCTTGGATGGGGGTCGCCTGTCCATCGGGGCCATGGGTCTGGGCGGGGCGCAGGGTTGCTTTGAGATGGCCCTGAAATACAGCCACGAAAGAGTCCAATTCGGTAAACCCATATCCAACTTCCAAGTGAATGCGTTCAAGCTGGCGGACATGGCGATGGAGATCGAATGCGCTCGGCTGATTCTTTACAAAGCCTGCTGGCTCCGGGACAACAGCAAGCCTTTTACCAAAGAAGCCGCCATGGCCAAGCTGTATTGTTCCGAAGTCATGTACCGCTGCGCCAACCATGCGGTCCAGCTCCACGGCGGCTATGGGCTCATGAAAGAGTACGATGTGGAACGATTTTACAGAGACCAGAAGCTCCTGGAAATCGGGGAAGGCACTTCAGAGGTTCAGCGGCTTGTCATTTCCAGGCTCATAGGGGCCGCGTAATCATGAAATCTTCGGAGTCGGATTTCATTTGCCGATGAACGCATGTTAGACTATATCCTCGGCAAAGATCTCGCCCGCTACGTCAGGGCTCACAAAGGGCTGCTCATCTGTTCCCTCGTTCTCACGGCTGTCTCGGCGCTCTTCGTGGTCATTCCCGTGTACCTCATCCAGCCTTTTATAGACGAAGGAATGAAAACGGGTTCTGATCCGGTTACATGGAAAGTGCCCTGGGTGTCGTTTCAGTTCGACGGGGGTTTTTCATGGCACCGGACCGAGATGGTCCTGGTGGATCAGATTTCCCCCAACCGTCTTGTCCTGGTCCTGGCCTTCGTCGCTTTCCTGTCCATGTTCCTCAAGTCCGTGCTCACCTACATCAGCGAGCTCACGTCGGCGGCCTTTGCCAACAGGGCCATCCGGACCGTCCGCACCGAGCTCTTCGATAAATTCGTCTCCCTGCCTCTCGGGTTCTACCACAGGCAAAAGAGCGGAGCCCTGATATCCAGATCCACAGCCGACCTCACGGTGATGCAGGAAAAAATATCCGGCATTCTCCTCGGCCTGATCCAATATCCGCTCACCGCAGTCGTTTTTCTCGCCTATCTCCTGGTGTTCAACGTCAAACTGACCCTCCTCGTTTTTCTGGCCCTTCCCCTGATCGTAGGTCCCATCCGGCTTTTCGGGCGAAAAGTCAAGAAGCACGCCAGAAGGGTGCAGGACAACATGTCCTACCTGACCTCGGCCTATCAGGAGGCCCTCCTTTGTCTCAAGGTCATTCAGGGGTTTTGTACGAACGAAGGGGAGTCCAGGAGGTTCAGGGATCTGGCAAATCAGTTGTACAAGAGCGTGATGCGCTGGACCCGCTGGAAATCGGGGCTGGGCCCGATCATGGACTCGACGGCCTTCCTGGTCCTGCCCGGGCTTTTTCTGGTGGGAAAGGTTTATTTTCAGCACAGCATGGGTGAACTGATTTCACTGATGTATGCCTTCCAAAGGCTGTATGCACCGGTCAGGAATCTGGCCAGGATGAACAATGAGCTTCGCACCCTTCAGGGAGCCACGGAACGGGTTTTCGGGATCATCAACACGCCTTCCGATATCCAGGACCGCGCCGATGCCGTGGAGCTGCCGAGACATCGTGAATCCATCGAATTCCGGCACGTGACTTTTGCCTACCAGAAAGAGATCCCTGTGCTTCAGGACATCTCCTTGTTGATCAGGGCGGGGGAGATGGCGGCCTTTGTGGGATCCACCGGCGCAGGAAAGAGCACGCTCCTCGAATTGATTCCACGGTTCTACGACGTCACGGACGGTACCATTGCCATTGACGGCATCGACATCCGCCGCGTGAGCCTGAAGTCGCTCCGGGGGCAGATCAGCAGCGTGAGCCAGGAAGTCCTGCTGTTCCATGAAACCATCGCCAACAATATCCGTTATGCCAGGCCCGAGGCGGGCATGGAGGAGGTCATGGAGGTGGCCAAGGCAGCCAACGCGCATGATTTCATCCTGGCGCAGCCTGAGGGATATGATTCCGTGGTGGGAGACCGGGGGACGCTCCTGTCCGGAGGGCAGCGGCAGCGCATCGCCATCGCAAGGGCGATCCTTGCCGATCCCTCCATCCTGATTCTGGATGAAGCGGCATCGGCCTTGGATGCTGAAAGCGAAACCCTGGTGCAGGAGGCGATCGAACTGCTGAGGGGCGGCCGGACGATCCTGGTTGCGGCCCATCGGCTCAGCACCATTCGAAAAGCGGACTGGATCTATGTGTTGGAGGGAGGGAGAATCGTGGAATCGGGAAGCAGAGAGGATTTGATGGCCCTCAACGGCCGTTTCCGGCAACTCCACGACATCCAGTTCCGGGCATAGCGCCGGAGGCGCAGTGTTCAGCGTTCAGGGTTCAGGGGTTCAGGGTTCAAGAACAGAACCAATTTGAGCAACGCAAACCCCATACGATCTCGACCATTTGATTTTTCTGCACCCGGCCGGCGGACGGTGCGTGGAGAACCATTTCTTCTGAACACTGAACACTGAACGCTGAACACCGAACACTCTCTTAAGCTCCCTGCTCCCTGCTCCCTGCTTTAAGCGCTTGCGCGATGTCCGCCTCGGTCAGTCCCTGAATCCTCACCGTTTTCAGCCTCGCCGTTTTTCCCGCCGTGATTTCGATGCGCCCCTTAGAAATGCCCAGTTTTTCGGCGAGCAGAGCAATGAGGGCTTTGTTGGCCATGCCATCAACCGGGGCAGCGGTGACCCTGACCTTGTAGCCGTCTCCTTCACGGCCGAGGATCTCGTTTCGTGATGATCTCGGGGTGAGCTTGATCCTGATGTCCGTGTGAGACCCCATGCTTTACCCGAGGCGCGCCGCAAGCTGGTAAAGACTCTGGACCAGGAATGCCTGGATAAAGATGATGACCAGGATGACGAGAATAGGCGAAAAATCAAAGCCCCCGAAGTATACGGGGATGATTCGTCTGATTCGGAAGAGAACAGGTTCGGTCACATTGTTGAGGAATCGCACAATGGGATTGTAGGGATCGGGATTGACCCAAGAAACGACGGCCCTTGCAATGATGATCCACATATAGATCGTCAACCCGATATTGAGAATCTTGGCAACGGCCATGAGAAGATTTGAAAAAATAAACATGATTACCTCGCTTTTGAGCCTGATGACAAAACCGTCAGACTCCAATAATGATGGCTTTGCTAAAAGTCCGAAAACCCTGTTTTCCGTCATTCCGGCGAAAGCCGGAATCCAGGAATACCAAGGACTTCTGGACCCCGGCTTTCGCCGGGGTGACGCCTATTTTGACTTTTTACCGTGAAAATGCACCGGCCGGGCGAATGGCCTTGTAGGGATCGGCCTCCGTGCCGATCCATGGAACGGGATGCCCTTCGAGAACCTCAGGGTCCTGAGCAAGTCGAAGGAGAACCCGTTCCCTACGGAACCTTGAAACTGAATCCGCATGGCTCCCTTGAAGCCCGCCCCCACATTCTTGTACGCCTTTGGCGTATTCATGGGCGGGGGTGGCCTGCGCCCAGGTCATGAGCGTTTACGAATGCATCAATAATGATCGCTTCGTTAAAAGTCCGCACGCGGATGTCCATTCGTATCAGAAACCAAAAGCGAATATCGAATAACGAATACAGAATGCCGAATATAGAACGGACAAAGTTGCCCTTCAAGATTCTGCGGTTCGATAGTCTACAGTTCTGCGGTTTTCTCTCTGATTTCCAAGGCCGAGACCACGCCGTGGCATTTACAGGCCGTACCCACCAACCATTTCGAACCTCCCCCTGATTCCACCCTCGCAAGAAGCCCCTTCAGTTCACCGACCGAATAGCCCCCCAGCCCCGGCGCCAGTTGCCGGCTCCTGATGACGTGAACGCGGTAGCCGGGCAGGGTCACATCCTCGATCAACCCGTACATGGGTTTGCCTCGCCTTTTTCCTGTGACCGTGCAGTGATCCGCAGGCTCCGGGCAGTCATCGGGACATCGGAAATCGGCATAACTGACCAAGAGGGATCCTTCGCTGCCTTCCCACGTGTGCGGAAAGAGAGACTTGAGCGGTGAGGGCACTTTGATCCGGCGGCGGCGGTAATCCCTTTTCAGAGCCTTCCTCAACCATTCGAAGGCGAGATGGACGGGGAGGGCGGGAACGATGATTGTCGACGGAGGAAGGAGACCCGCATGATCCGCCAGGAAGGGGATCCCTTCAGCCAGGATGCGCTCCACCCCAAGACCGGTAATGCCGGCGAGGGCCTTTTCGTCTTTCTCGACAACCCATAAATGTTTGCTTCCCCGTTCACGAAGCACCTTCACCGCTCTTGTCCCGAAGTGCCCGGCCCCGATGATGACGACACTGCCCTCGGGAAAGGGGACGGATGACTTTTTGCCTTTCTTCCAGACTTTAGGCACGTTAGCACACTTTAGGCATTTTTGGCACTGAAGGTCCACGCTCAGATAAGCGTGGACCTTGACAAGGAAGCATGCCAGAGCAGGCCGTAAGCCGGGTTCTGTTTCCCACGCGCGATGCGAGGGACAATGACCATTCATCTAGTCCCGGTGTTGCCACCGGGATCAAGCGACCAACCCGGGAGCTCGGGCGGACCACCCTTTGCGCTCCCCTATTTGGTCTTGCTCCAGGCGGGGTTTGCCTAGCTCCCGCCGTCACCGGCAGGACTGGTGAGCTCTTACCTCACCGTTTCACCCTTACCTCCCGGCCCGTCCGAGACGCGCCGGAGGGCGGTTTGATTTCTGTGGCACTTTCCTTCCTGTCGCCAGGACTGGGAGTTGCCCAGCACCCTGTCCTATGGAGCCCGGACTTTCCTCCCCCTTGCCTTAAGGCCAGGCAGCGGTCATTTGTCCTGCTCTGACATGCTAAAAATAACGGTTCACGGTGCGAGGCTCAAGGTCCACGGTTCTAAGGCCTCTCCCATGGATGCTTCCTTGTCCTGTGCACCCGGTGCCGTGCACCTGCTTTTCACTATAACATACCCTTCACTTTTTGAAAATCCTCGTCGTCACCCCAGTACATGATTCGATGGCAATGAGGGCAGGTCATGAGGGCGTTCCCGCGGATCAGTTCATTGAATTTCTGCGGGGGGATCCCCAGGTGACATGTCTGGCAGACGCCCGTGACAACGGCGCTCACGGCCAAACCGTTTCTGCGCTCTTGAAGAAAGAGGTACTTTTTCAGAAGAGCCGCGTCCAAGTCCTTGATGAAGGCCTGCCTTTTTTCTTCCAACGCCGCCAGCTCCTTATCAAGCTCCGCGATTTCCGCAAGTATCTGCCGCTTGTTTTTTTCTAACTCCGCCCGGAGTTCCTTGAGCCTGGAGTCGTGTTGCGCGGCTCCTTGTTCCATATCGTCGATTTTTTCCATCATCGCGATGATCTTGTCTTCTGTGATGAATTTTTGTTTTTTCAGGTCGTCGATTTCTTTGAGTGCGGCCGTGTATTCTTTGTTGGACTTGATCTGTGAGAGTTTCACCGAACTCTTTTCGACCTTTCCGTCCAGTTCCTGCACCTCTTGCTCTATCTTGCGTCTTTCCTTTTTAAGGCCGTCAAGCCGACTGCGCTCTTCCTCGATCTCACTCTCTGAGTTTCTAAGCTCATCTTCGGCCTTCTTGATTTTCAGCGGCCCTCCCTCTTTGCGTTTTCTGATCTCTCTGATCCGGTTGTCGCAATGTTGAAGCTGAATGAGTAAGCAAATCTTGTCTTTCAATGTCTCTGCCTTTCATCGGTTTCCCTGCAACGTCGACGAAGACCGGGACTGCAGGGGTTTAAAGTTTTGATCATAGCCACTTCAGTGGCTGGGTTTCCTCCAGCCAGTTCTCGACCGCAACGTCCCATCCTTCCTCTGCCAGGAGGTCTCTGAAGTGATCCCCAAACAGGGCGAAGGCCTTCTTTTCCGTGTGGAAGTGGCCGGCATCGATGAGGGCCATGCCCAGGGTTTCAGCCTGCAGGGCATCGTGATGGCCGACATCTCCGGTCACCAAAACATCGGCGCCCATGGCGAAGGCCAGAGGCACGAGGCTTCCTCCTGACCCTCCCACCACAGCCACCCTCCTGATTCGTTCTTTTGCGCCTTCACCGACCCTGACGGCCTCCAGCCCCAACAAGGCCTTAACCTTGGCTGCGAAGGTCAGGAGCGGCTCCGGTTCGTGGAGGTCGCCGATTCTTCCCAATCCTGCACCGGCGAAGCCTGGGGTTTTCTTCAAGGCCTCCGTGCCTGTGAGGCGAAAAAGGGACGCAAGCATGTCGTTGATCCCCCCCTGAGCCACATCCAGGTTTGTGTGAGCGGCGACAATACCGATCTCACTTTTGCAGGCCTCGAAGATCACATCCCCGGGATAGATCTCCCTGTTTAAAGAGGCCAGGGAAGGAAAGATCAGGGGGTGGTGGCTCAAGACCAACTGGGCCCCGCGTTTGGAGGCTTCTTTCAGGGCCTTGAGGGTCGGGTCAAGGGCGACCAGGATTTTCCCAACCCCTTGCGAAGGGTTTCCCACCTGGAGCCCGGGATTGTCCCAGTCCTCGGCCGCGGCAGCCGGCGCGATCCTTTCAAGGAAAGCCATGATGTCTTTCAACGTGGGTATCATAGGCATCCGACAAAAGGCACTAGGATGTAACCCCGGCTTCTAAAGGAAAAGGCGCACTTTACGAAAGTGCGCCTTTTCATCATCTCAGAGCTGTGGATTTTGTACCGAATTTTTTACGACACCTGCTTCTAAGCATTCTCATCAACGAAATCATGGTGGGCCCACCTGGATTCGAACCAGGGACCAACCGGTTATGAGCCGGTGGCTCTACCAGCTGAGCTATAGGCCCTAAAGAAGCGATCACGCCGACTGTCCATACCATGCAAAGGGAAGCGAAATTTGTCAAGGGAAATTGGCTCACCCCGAACTCGGAAGGCATTTTCACTGCTCCAGGAAGCTTCTCAGCTTCTTGCTCCTGCTCGGGTGTCTCAATTTCCTAAGGGCCTTCGCTTCGATCTGCCTGATTCTTTCCCGGGTCACATTAAAGTCCCTTCCGACTTCCTCGAGCGTGTGGTCCGACTTCTCTCCGATGCCGAACCTCATGCGCAAGACCTTCTCCTCTCTGGGAGTGAGCGTGGTAAGGATCTTTCTTGTCTGCTCTCCGAGGTTGAAGTTGATCACCGCTTCGCCTGGAGAAATGATCTTCTTGTCTTCAATGAAATCGCCCAGATGGCTGTCTTCTTCCTCGCCGATGGGCGTTTCGAGAGAAATCGGTTCCTTGGCGATCTTCAGAACCTTTCGCACTTTTTCGAGGGGAAACTCCATCTTCTCGGCAATTTCCTCGGGAGTGGGTTCACGGCCGTGTTCCTGGACCAGGTACCTCGATGTCCGGATGAGTTTGTTGATCGTCTCGATCATGTGCACAGGAATGCGGATGGTCCTGGCCTGGTCGGCAATGGCCCGGGTAATGGCCTGGCGGATCCACCACGTGGCGTAGGTGCTGAACTTGTATCCCCTCTGGTATTCGAATTTGTCCACCGCCTTCATCAGACCGATGTTGCCTTCCTGGATCAGGTCGAGAAACTGAAGTCCACGGTTCGTGTACTTCTTGGCGATGCTGACCACCAGTCTCAAGTTCGCTTCAATGAGTTCACTCTTGGCCCTCTTGGCCTTGAGCAGCCTGTCCTCGACGATTTCAAGGGCATCCTTTAATTCTCTCTTACCCATCCCCGTCCGGTCTTTGATGTCCTTGATGATTTTTTCGGCCGCATCCACGTTCGACTTCAGCGCCAGGAGGTCGCATTTCTTGAGTTTCAAAGGGGTTACCACCTGCTGGTCTTTTGCCGTCTTGGGAATCTGTGCGGCATATTTCTTGATGTAAGCGATCGGTTTACCGCCGGCTGCGAGCATGCATTCTTCGAGGTTCTTTTCTGCCTGCTCCAGTTGGGAGACGAGCCCTCTCAACCTTTCCACCATGTGATCCAGTTGACTCTTCTCCAGTTTGAAAGACCCGATGAGGTCCACGACCCTGCCTTTGTTCTCTTCGTTTTTCGCGGTCAGCTTCTTCTTCTTTTGTGCGGACAACCCCTTCTTGGACAGGGTCTTTTTCAGGTCCCACCGTTCCTTGTGGAGGGCTTCGATCTGATCGATGATGCTGATGATGGTTTCTCTCCTCTCCCCGATCTGGGTGTGGCTGTCCTCATCGTCCAGGTCATTGATGACATCTTTCAACTTAATGTCGCCCCGTTTGAGATTGTTCCCCAGTTCGATGATGTATTCGATCCCTACGGCACATCTGAGAAGACAATCCATGGCATCCCCTTCTCCGGCCTCGATCCTTTTCGCGATCTCGACTTCGCCCTCTCTGGTGAGCAGGGAGATGCAGCCCATCTCCTTGAGGTACATCTTCACCGGGTCCGAGACCCGGGTGGCCACATCGGAGATATCCGCGCGGTAGCTCTCCTTTTCAACCGCTTTTTCCTGTTTCTTCTTCAGCTTTTTCGATTTCTCGAACTGCTCTTTCGAGGCTTCGTCAATGACCATGATGTCCAGTTCTTCGAACATCATCATGAGGTCGTCAATGTAATCGGAGGAGATCACATCGTCAGGCAGATCGTCATTCAGCTCTTCATAGGTGATGTATCCCTTGTCTTTCCCGATGTCGATCAACCTTTTCAGATTCGCTGTGTCGGTGTTGTTGCTCGCCATTCTTTTCCCTCCTGAGACCATCGATGATACCCTTTTAGCCCCATCTTTTCTTAATAAGCTTTGGAATCTTGCTGGCTTCTTCAATGTTTCCAAGGGCTTTTTGCTTGGACTCCGATATTCTCATTTTGTGGACTTTGTCTTCGAATTCCTTGAGCGCCTGGTCCACCTCTTCGGGCTGGCAGATTGGTGGGCTCACCATGGCCTCGCGCAAGAGGTCGGCCGCCGGCTCCCCGCTCAGCCCATCGAGGATCCGTTCCGGAACCATTTCACCCTCCTGCTCGCGGTCCTGGACCATGCAATCGAGAATCCTGAGGACCGTGGCGTCGGAGACAAGAATCTTCAGATCCTTCTCGACAAACTGTCCGATCACGCTCGGATGGTGAACAAAGAGATTGAGAAACAGACGATCGTCGGCCTTCGTGGAAGGGGCATCGGCCGAACCTTCCCGAAAGCGTGCTTCAGCCCTTTCTCTGGACGGATGGGTCGAGGCTTTCTGAAGCTCTGAGAGCACCCATGACTCCGCGACGCCCATCTTTTCGCTTAATCGTCTGACGTAGAGGGCTTTCTGCACCATGTTTTTCATTTCCAGCAGGAGAGGGGTCATCTCCTGCAACACCTCGACCTTGCCCTCAATACGATCACCCGCCTCGGTCATCTTCAGATCCAGATAGAAGTCGAACATGGGAACCGCCTGTTCCAGCAGATCGAGGAAGGCCTGCAACCCGTTCTTGTTCGAGAAGCTGTCAGGGTCTTCGCTCTCCGGAAGAACCATGACCCGGGAGGACATGCCTTCGTCCAGGAACAGGGGGAGACTCCTCAAGGCCGCGGCCTTTCCCGCCGCATCAGCATCAAAAACAACCACCGCCTCCTTCGCATAGCCTTTGAGCTTCCGGATGTGGTCCCTGGTCAGGGCGGTGCCCAGGGTGGCAACCGCTTCGAAAAGGCCTTGCTTGTGGAGGGCCAGCACGTCCGTGTATCCCTCCACGATCACAGCCCGCCCCTTTTCCCTGATCGGGCCGTGTGCCGCGTGGAGACCGTAGAGCAGTTCACCTTTCTGAAAAACAGGGGTTTCAGGGGAGTTGATATACTTGGGAAGGGAACGGTCCAATACGCGGGCGCCAAACCCCACAACCTGCCGTCTCATGTTGAAGATCGGAAAAACAACCCTGCCCCGAAATCGGTCGTAATACCCCCCGCTCTTCCGTGGAATAATAAGCCCGGCCTGGGCGGCTTTTTCCAAATCGGCCTTCTTGGCCTTCAAGAACCCGGTCAGCCCCTCCCAATCCTCAGAGGCATATCCAAGCCTGAAGGATGTGATGATCTCGGCCGGAACCGCCCGAGCTTCAAAATAATCCCGCCCAGGCTTTGCCTTGTTCGACTCGGTCAACAGGCGATGAAAGTACTGGGCGGCCGTTTCATTCACCTGCAACAAGGCTTCCCTCTGGGCCGCTTCACCCCGACCCGAATGGGCAGGGTGCGTTTCGGGAAGATCGATGTGATACTTCTCCGCCAGATCCTTCATGGCCTGCGGAAAAGCCACCTGATGATAGGCCATCCAGAATGCGAAAATGTCTCCCCCTTTCTTGCACCCGAAACAGTGAAACATCTGCTTCGAAGTGCTCACGGAGAAGGAAGGGGCCTTCTCGGAGTGGAAAGGGCAAAGGCCGACGTAATTCTGTCCGGCGCGCTTGAGTTGCACAAACTGGCTGATGAGTTCCACGATATCAACAGCCCTCTTGATTTCCTCTTTGGCTGACCGGTAAAGGTCCATGGAACCACCACCGAGTCCTAGGCCGGCAAGGGGCGAAGAAAAAACTCCTTCACCGGATGAAGGAGTTTCATCTTGGAGTTCAGTCCCCTGGTTGTTTTTTCCATCCTTTTTCGCTTAACCGAAAGCCTGAGAGAGATGCAATGACTATCCCCTGACGGATTGGTAACAGGTGCGGATCATATGACTTAGGTGGTTAACTGGAACGATGTAAAGTGAGAAAGTCGCCTCAGTCAGCTCAGCAGTCTCCTGGCTATTTCGTTGACTTCTTTGCCCTGTGCCTTTCCGGCTATGCGCGGCATCACCGCTTTCATCACCTTTCCAAGATCTTTCAGCCCCTGGGCGGACAGTTCGGTCATCACGTCCTTCACAATGCGCTCGATCTCGCCAGGGTCCATCTGTTTGGGAAGGTATTCGTAAAAAACCCCGACCTCCCTTTCTTCCTTAAGCGCCATGCTTTCCCGGTTTCCGGCGCGAAACTCCCTGGCTGCATCCTGCCCTTTTCGAATTGACGTCAGCAGAACAGCTTGAGCTTCTTCGTCGTTCAGTTCATGCCCTCTGGCAACCTGCTCGTTTTTCAGGGCTGTTTTCGCCATCCGCAAGCATGACGTGCGAAACTCATCCTTCGCTTTCATGGCTTCCTTCAGGTCGTGCGCAATTTTCTCAACGAGGGTCATCACTTAAACCGTTTGGCAATCAAAAAACGTTAAACATTCATATTACAAAATCAAGCCAAAATGTCAACTTTTTTTACTCCCCGGCGATCCTGATAGCGTCCCTCAGGCTGAGCGTTCCTTCATAGAGCGCTCTTCCTGTAATCATCCCGATGACCCCGACCCCGGAGAGGGTGCTTATTCTTCTCACGTCCTCGATGCCGGAAATGCCGCCGGAGGCGATCACGGGCAACTCCACCTCTTTTGCGAACTCCTCGGTTGCCTTGAGGTTGGGTCCCACGCTCATTCCATCCCGTTCGATATCCGTGTAGACGATGGCGGAAATCCCCATGCCTTCGAATTTGCTGGCTAAAACTTGAGCACGCAAACCTGTGGACTCGGTCCATCCCTCCACGGCCACCAGGTTGTTTTTTGCATCGATGGCGAGAATGATTCGCCCCGGGAAAGCGGCGCAAGCTTTTTCCACAAAAACAGGGTCTTTGATGGCTGCCGTGCCCAGGATGACCCATGTGACACCCAGGTCGAAATAAGCTTCCATCGTGGTCAGGCTGCGAATTCCTCCCCCGAGCTCCACGGGAATGGGGACGGACTTCAAGATCTCTTGAATCGCATGGTGATTCGCCGGTTTTCCTCCCACTGCGCCGTCGAGGTCGACCACATGGAGTCTTTCAGCCCCCTGCTCATACCACGTCCACGCCATGTCACCCGGGGATTCCGAGTAAACGGTTTCCCTGGACATCTGGCCCTGTTTCAGCCTCACGCACTTCCCGGCTTTGAGATCAATGGCAGGGATGACCATCATCGGCTAATTCCTCTTTTCAATGGGAAACTGGTCCAGCAAATCCGAGACGCCTACGGCGGCCAATTCATGAACGGTCATCCACCGTCCCCTGCCCTTAAGAAACGTGTCGAGATCCAGAATGTTCTCGCTGAGGGAAGCCTGGGTTTTGTCAAAACGGCTTTTCCAGATAATGCTGCCGTCTGCCACCCTCAGAAGGGCGAGCTCGAAAGCAACGGATGCGGGCCGGCTCACCGCATAGTCCGTTCCCACGCGCTCCTGCCATCGATAAACATGGCCGGCCAACACGGCATCGGAAGCGAGGGACTCGCCGATTTTCCGAAGGAGCTCTTTTTCCTCGGCTTCATACCGGGCGCCCTTGAGGGTCCAGAGCGCTTTCCTTGCTTCTCCAGGGGAAACAAGGTCAAGGGATGATTCTTTGGAAAGCCGCTCATAAACAAGGTCTGTGAGTTCCTCGTGAATTCCCTCGGGAACGGCCCCGCCGAGGAACATGGAGCCCGTGAGCGGGCTGCGCATCGTTTCTCCGTGTTGCGCGGAAGGAGGAAGGGAACGAAAACCGAAAACGACCATTCTCTTCACCTCGAGGACGTAGGGAGATTCCTCTGCCGGTCTCTGTTCATAGGTCTGACATCCGGCGACAAAGGCGAGAAGTAAAGCTGTGCAAAGGAGAAAGCCCCTTTTTTTCATGATCATGAACCCTGATGAACTCGTAAGAAGTTACCAACCGTCATTGCGAGGCGCGAAGCGCCGTGGCAATCTCAAGGATATCCGGATAGTTACGAGATTGCCCCTCGGCCGTGAGCTCGGGGCCGAACGGCTTCCACCCTCCGCAGTAGTCTCCGTCCTCCGCAGTAGCACTGCTACGGAGGATGGATGCTATGGAGGACGGGTCGCGGAGTTTATCCTGAGCCTGTCGAAGGGCTCGCAATGACCAAGTCGTTGTTTTTCGACTTTTTGTGAATCCGTGACCCCCAACTCATACAAAAAGAGGAGCCTTGTGCCTGAGACAGGGACGGACTCCTAAAGCAAGCCTTTCGTGGAAAGCACGGCGCCCTGCAGCAGCCTTGTCTCCAGGGCAACAGCTTGATCCAGGGCTTTTGCAAAGGATTTGAATATGGACTCCGCGACATGATGCGCGTCATCCCCGGAAATCAGGTCAATGTGAAGGGTCATGCCGGAGTGCAGAACCAGTGCCCGAAAGAATTCCCTCAACAAATGGATGTCGAAGTTGCCCGTCTTGCTCTCTTTGGGTGTGACCCGGTAAGCCAGAAAGGGCCGATTCGAGAGATCCAAAACAGTCCTTGCAAGCGCCTCATCCAGAGGAACGTAGGCGTAACCGAACCTTCGGATTCCCTCCTTGCTTCCCAGCGCCTGGTTTAGTCCCTTTCCGATACAGATACCCAGATCCTCCACGGTGTGATGATCGTCTACCTCCGTGTCCCCTTTGGCTGTGATGCGGAGATCCAGGAAAGCGTGGGTTGCCAGCAGGGTGAGCATGTGATCCATGAAAGGGATCCCCGTATGGATTTCGGACTTCCCAGTTCCGTCCAGGGCAAGTTCGAGCTGGATATCGGTCTCTTTGGTTTTTCTGTTGACAGCGGATTTCCTTTCAGAAGACATGAGCAACCCTCTCTCGTTCGACAAAGCGCGTTCGCTGGGACGGCCGGAATGACCCCAGTGTCAAAAAATGCTCGAATCGACAAACACTTAAGACATTAACCATTGTCATCCCCTAGTCAAATGCAGATCTCTCATGGTTTGTCGTAATTTTACTCTGCAATCTTCTTGCCAGATTTTGCCTTGGTTTGATCGCGACGGCCATGGAGGCCGGCGTCATGCATCGCCGAAATCGGGACTCGGTTGACAAGCGAGAGCTCGTGGAGCAGGGAGACGCAAGTGAAAGGCCGGAGAATGGTGGAGATGAAGGGATTCGAACCCTCGACCTGTGCGTTGCGAACGCACCGCTCTCCCATCTGAGCTACATCCCCACACCGGGACATTCTAATAAACCTTCCTGATTTTTCAACAAGAATTTTCGACGATCCTATCTCACCCGTATTTGAATCGTCGTGGGCGCATTGTCTCTCACGATACCCACCCGGAAAAAAGAGCTTCCCTTCATGGCCTCGTAAAGCCGCATGGCGTCCTCTGCGGTCGCGATGTTCCGGCCGTTGACGCTCTTGATGATGTCGCCGTCATTAAAGCCCATGTTGCCCAGGAGACTCACCGATTGTATCCGGCTGATACGAAAACCGTCCGGCCTGCCTCCTTGGAAATAGGGCTCCACCCTCACCTTGGACATGATGGAGGCTAAATCGTTGAGGCTTTGCTGGACAAGACTCTTGCTGACGTTGTAGGTCAGAACCCGCCCACTGGAGCCCTTTCCGGCCGCCGGTCCTGCAGAGGCTGTTTCAGGTCTTTCCTCCATGTCCATGAGGAGCAGCTCGTCCTTTCCGTTGATGTTCAGAACGACCTTGTCCTTGAGGATCCGCACCACCCGCGCTTCTTTGATATGGGACCCGACGGTGACCATCTCTTGCAGGCCGGCGTCGTTGTCCATGATAACGGCCCATCCGTCGCCTTTATCGTGGACCATGGTGCCGATCAGTGAGCAATTCAGCGAGGTCAAGTCCATTTGCTCCATCTGGACCGGTTCGGATGCGTCTTTCTGGCCCCCGCCTGAAGTGAAAAAGATGTTCTTTTCCCAGACGCTCCTGTAATGCTCCACGGGCAGCCTCACACGCATATCTCTTCTGGTTTCAATGGCTTGGACGGGTGGGCGGGATTGAACCGGCCCGAGCCTCGAGTCCAACTGGGACACCAGGAGCGAGCTGAGCACGTAAGCCGCCACGTTGACGCAGAGGAATATGAGAATGTACTTGATCTTCGCGTAAGGAGAACTCTCTCGCATGGATACGATTATCCTCCGGCCAGGTTGAACAAAGGTCTGCCGATCGTTCCCTGCAACTGGATGACAAAGGGTTTGTCCCCTTTGACAGGCAACGGACCTCCCTTGTCCCCGGTAAGAGAGGGACCGGGTTTCACAATGGCCGTGATTTGAAGGGTGCTGAGCTGAAGGTTCTGAAGCAAACGGATCTGGCCCTCGAGGTCTCCTGTGAGCAATGGGCCGACCAACCGGCCCCCTTTGAGATTCGCCGTCCCGTTTCGCACCGTGAGCGGGAGCGAAAGCTTTTGAAAGGGGATCGTCCTTAACCCGAAAGCATCCATTTTGGTATCTATGGTCCCGTCTGCAACAAGGATGGTTGCCTGGCCGTTGAGTTTCCTTAGATCATTGAGCGGCCCGGTGAAGTCCGCCTGGGCCGTGAGCTTTCCCTTGATCTCTCTCTGGGCAATTTTTTCCACCGAGGCAAGGGCTCCGAGGTCGATTCCCTGGGTCTTCAGACTCCCGTAGCCTTTGCTGAGACCGTGGATCATAGAGACCCCGACGGCGGCCTGAAAAGTGCCCCTGGCCAGACCGCCTTCCATCTTGACCGGCAGGTATCCCTGCAGCAATCCCAGGTAACGGGGGGAGAGTGTGAGGGACTCCATTTTTTCATTCAAAACCGCGGTTCCCGACTGAACCGTCCAGGTGAGGTTTTCAAAGCCAAAGCCTTTCCAAAGGGAAGCGGACGTCTTTTCTGCTGCGACAAATACCTTCCCCCCCGTTGCCTTCTCGACGGCTTTGGACAGGATTTTGTCCGCAGGCAGCCGGTAAAAGGTGAGGACGGCGAAAAGAACGACCCCGTAGACGATGAATCCCAGCCAAAGCAAAACCGTTTGACGTTTCCTCATGATGAACCGGCCCCGCTCGTCATCTCAGCTTGATGAGCACTTTGTCGTTATCCTTGAGCACCTGGTTGACTTCCTCCAGTTGCTGCCTGGCTTCAACGAAAACAGGGTTATAATAAAGCGCCTTTTCAAAAGCCGCCCTGGCTTCGAAGAGGGCCCCTGTCTGGTAAGCCAGAAGCCCCTTGAAATAAAACAAAGACCACTTGGTCAGGTCGCCGTTGAAATGGTTGATCGCCCTTTCCAGAAACTCGCGGGCCTTGGCCATGTCCTTGCGGGGTCCCATGTAGAGCTCCGCCGCATACAGGGCGTAGACCGAGTTGTAGGGGTCGTAGTCCACGGCCTTGAGGATGTGCCTTTCAGCCTCTTTGGCCTTCTTTTGGGACAGCGCCTTTTTGTAACCGAGGTGTTCCAGTTCTGCCCTGAACGGCTTGTACCCGGTGTGGTAAGTCCATCCTACCAGAAGAAGCACGATCACGGGGATGAAAATGAGCCGGAGGGGACCCTGAACAGAGGCCTTCCCAACAAGGCCGCTGCGGCGAAGATAAAGCCCTTCGGTGACGCCAATCATCAGGGCGGTCATGAACAGGGTGCTGTTGATGCGAAAGGGAAAGAAAAAAAGGGCGGTCACCAACACCCCGACGAGGCAAGAAAAGGCGGTCCCCGCCATGATTCTCTCCTCCTGGGGAACGGCTTCATTCCGGATGACGGCCCATCCGTGCTTCATGATGATCCAGAAAAAGGCAGCCAGAACCAGTGCGGCCACCAAGCCCCCGTCGTTGAGAACTTCCAGGTACTCGTTGTGCGCTCTCCTCGGTTTGGGCTCCGGATAGTCTTTGAAAAATTCCCCCCCGGACTTTTCGATCTCGGCCTGAGCCTCGTAGGCCAGGTTTCTGAAGGACCAGATCCCTGTGCCGAAAAGGGGGCTCTCCTTGAAGAGCCACCAGGAGACCTGAAAATACTTCTCGGTCCTCATTTTGAAAGAAGCCGGGTTGGTGACGTTGCTGAACCCCATCATGGTATGAAAGCGCTCAGGGGCGAGGCTCCAGAGAAGGCCGCAAAGGGCCGCAAAAGCGAAGGCCCACAAAAGCGCCTGCTTCGGTTTAGCCCGGAGCACCGCGCCCGCTGAAAACCGGTGGATCCTTGCAACCAGGCAGAGCAGCAGGGGAAGGGCAAAAAAGACGCCGACCCAGGCGGCTCTTGCCCGTGAAAACAGAAGGGCCGCAAACACGAAAACCCAGAGACCGAGGAGCGCGTACCGGGCCTTGCCCTTGACGAGCCAGATCAGGCCCGTGACGGCCAAAAGAGGGAAAAGCAAATAGGCGCCGAGGTAGTTCGAATTTCCGATCGTTCCGACCACCATGGATCCTTTCTTGGTCCATGGATAGAGGAAAGACGTGTCGTAGAACTCGAGCCAGGTTTCCAGAGCCACGAGGCCGCCGCTGGCCGCCACCAGCACGAAGAGCCAAAAAGCTTTTTTCCCTGCGCCATAAAGAGAAACGAAATAAAGGAAAAGGAGAGCCGTCACATTCATGGTGGCGCCCACGATCGTGTAGTAGTAATTGCGGGTGTAAAAAAAGGAGAAAAAATTGAGCAGGACAACGAGAAGCATGAGTTTGGGGGTCGCTGCCCTGGAGACCGGCACCTCTTTGCCCCTCAGGAACTGGAAGGAGTAGACGGCTACGAGGACGGAGACACCGATCTGCATGAGAAAGGTCTTCGGCGTGTTAAACACGTTGTCCACGATGCGCGGAAGAACCAGCAGGGGAAAGGCGAAGACCAGGAAGGCGATGACGATGAAATAAATATTCCCGCTCGATTTCGCAGCCACAGGCTGGGTCTTTGGCATGGCGCTTCCTTTAAGCTTTGATTTTCATTGAATTCTCGCCGGGATGATCTCTTGCCCTCTTATGGTGACGGTCACTTTTTCCATTTCCCCATCTCCTGTCTTACAAAGAAAAATAGTATGTACAAGATTCAAAAGTAAGTCAATGAAGGAGAAATCTGACACGCAGTGTCATCCTGCCTATGGGCGGGTGAGGGATCTCAAAGATCTCTCGCCGAGTAACCCGAAGTACAAAAGAATAGAATGCGGCCGTTCACCCTGAGGCATCGAAGGGCAACGGCCGCAGTGGCTTACGTCGCTGAATCGCGCTTTAATCTGGATAACCTTGCGAAAAGAGAGAAAGTCACAAAATCAGGGGCATCCCCTAAGTTAGGTCCAAGGAGCGGTGAAGCCCGGCAACTCAGAAAGTGCCGCCTTCCATTTCGCGCCGGCGATGCGAGCAAGCAATTGCACCTCCTGTCATTGCGAAGGAGTCAAGCGACCGAGAAATCTTGAGATGATACCCGTTCGGGCTGAGGTATCGAATCCCGCCGTGACCCCCGCCCCGGAGAACCAAGAGCCAAGAGACTTGCGCAAAGATGAAATACCTTGCAAAATAAAACCCACGCCTTATAATTGCCAGGTATGAAGCGATCCTATGAAAATCTTTTGCTGTCTTACCTCGACACATTTCCATGCGTGGCGCTCATCGGTGTGCGCCAGTGCGGAAAGACCACACTGCTCGACGTGCTGCCAGAAGGGTGGAAGCGCTACGACCTAGAGCGTCGGGCAGACTTTCAGTTGGTGGCCCGGGACCCAGACACGTTTTTCCGCCTCAATCCAAGACTTGTGGCTATTGATGAGGCCCAGGTTCTGCCGGATATTTTTCCGGCCCTGCGGGTCGCCATCGACGCACATCGGGAGGAACGTGGCCGGTTCGTTGTCACCGGTTCCAGTTCACCCGCCATGATTCGCTCAGTTTCCGAAAGTCTAGCGGGCCGCATCGGTGTCATCGAAATGGGACCCTTTTCATGGGAAGAAGTCACCGAAACCGTGGGACGAGATTCCTTTTTCCGGCGTTTGCAAGATCGAAAAGCCGGCCCGGAGGAACTGATAGAGGGGTTGACTACCCGCGGCAACCTGGCACTGGCCCATGAATTCTGGTTCCGCGGCGGCTACCCGGAACCTTGGATCCGTTCCGATGAACAGTTCCGATCACGCTGGACGGAGCAGTATGTCCAGAGCTATCTTTACCGTGATGTGAAACGACTTTTTTCGGGCCTGGACGAACTGCGTTTTCGCCGATTTCTCGAATTGCTGGGAGGCTTGTCAGGCCGGGTATTGAATTTCGCCGAAGTGGCCAGAGCACTGGAGATTTCCCAGCCGACGGCCCGCGATTATTTTGAGATCGCCCACGGCACATTCATTTGGAGGATGATCCCGGCCTACACCCGAGATACCCTCAAAAGGGTGGTCAAGCATCCACGGGGTTACGTGCGAGACAGCGGATTGCTTCACTCGCTTTTGCGCATTCCCGATGGGGATGCGCTGCTCAGCCATCCACAGATGGGACCATCGTGGGAAGGAATGGTGATTGAGGAAATGATTCGCCAGTTGAACGCTCTCGGAATCGGGCACGAGTATGCCTACTACCGTACCGGTGGAGGCGCAGAAGTAGACCTGGTGCTGGAAGGGAATTTCGGACGGATCGCCGTGGAAATCAAGCATACATCCACCATGGGTGGTCGCGACTTGCGTGGTTTGCGCGATTATGTGTTGGCTCACAGAGCGCGGCTGGGTGTCGTCGTCAACAATGATGTCGCTCCAAGGATATATGAGGAACGGATCGTGGGCTTGCCTTTCACCTACCTGTGATGCTCCATCTCCCCTGCTAAAGATTATTCCTCGATATGCCGTCTTCCAGATCGACACCAACCGGAACCGAGCGTCAATAGCGAGCGGCAGCAAGAAAATCACAAAATCAGGGGCGTCCCCTAAGTTGCTCTGATCACCACCACCCACGGCCATCATCGCGAAATACCTCATTCGCCGGCTTGACCGGGGCATCCAGGCAACGCCAAAGCTTGGGCACCCGGATTCCGAAAGCAGAGGACTTTAGGATGTCCTCTATTTTCTGATTGGAAAGGCCGTTGACAAGCAGCGGGCGCTGTAATAAAAGTACGCAATATGCGTGCGGGGAACGTTTGATGTAAAGGAGTCGCCGAAACCTCTTCGGTGAGGGACAACATGGAACGGCCGTGGAATTAGAGCCTCTGTTTGGACAACCATTTTCGTCCGAATGGAGGCTTTTGTATTTTCCCGGCATTGTAGGGGAGAAAGGTGGCGGAAAGGCGCAAAGGGCGAGACCGAAGAGTCGATCAATCAAAGCGGCGCCTGGTGGAGCGCTTGAGGGCGGGCGAGACGCTGGAAACGCCGTGGGAGCAGCTCACGTCGATCTTCGACGCCATCGACGAAATGGTGTACGTCGCGGACCCGGAAACCTATGAAATCCTCTATGCCAATCCTGCCAAGAGAAAATTGTTCGGACAGGATATCGTAGGTCAAAAATGCCACAAAGCTTTCCAGGGCTTGGACGCACCGTGCGAATTCTGCACCAATCCACTGATCTTCGGTGAGAACCTCGGCAAGACCCACATCTGGGAATTCCAGAACAGGAAGAACGGAAACTGGCTCCGCTGCATCGATCGCGCGATCCAGTGGCGGGACGGCCGGACGGTGCGGTTCGAAATGGCCATCGACATCCATGATCGAAAAGTAGCAGAGGAAGCGCTGCAGGAAAGCGAAAAAAAATACCGCTACCTGGTCGAGAACATCAATGAAGTCGTCTATTCCACGGACAGAAAAGGGTTGATCACCTATGTGAGCCCTGCGATCGAAGCCATGACCGGATTTCGGCCTCCTGAAATGATCGGCCGCCACTTCTCGGATTTCATATTCAAGGGGGACTTCGACCGTGTCGTTCGACGCTATGAAGATGCCCTCTCGGGTCAGCAGCATCCCACGGAGTACCGGATCCTGATGAAAAACGGAGAGCACCGCTGGGTACGCACGTTCAGCAAGCCTTCTCTGGAAGAGGACCGGCCTGTGGGACTGCAAGGCGTGCTTTCCGACATCGCGGAATACAAGGAGGCGGAGTCGAAACTCCTTGAAAGCGAAGCGCGATATCGGGAACTGGTGGACACCATGAACGATGGCTTTTCCATGGTAGACGAAAAGGGCATCAGGACTTATGCGAACAAAAAGATGTGCGACATGCTGGGATGTACTCGTGACGAGATGATCGGCCGTCCGGTCACGGATTTTCTGGATGAGCGGAATCAGGAGATCTGGAAGCGGGAATTCGAGAAAAGGAAGAGAGGAGGGTCGAAGCCCTACAGGCTGACATGGACCCGGAAAGACGGCGAAGAAGTCCACACGATTATCGCGCCCAAGTCCCAGTTTGATGAAAATAGAAAGTTCACAGGAAGCTTCTCCGTGATCACGGACATCAGCGACTTGAAGAGAACCGAGCAGGCGCTGAAGGAAAGAGAAAAAGAGCTGACCATCAAGACCATGCACCTCGAAGAGATGAACGCAGCGCTTCGCGTCCTGCTCAAGAGCAGGGACCAGGACAGGCAAGAAGTGCAGGAAAAAGTTCTTCTCAATGTGAAACAACTCGTGAAGCCGTACCTTGAAAAACTGAAGAAAACCATGGACGGCGAAAGGCAGAAGGCCCTTTTCGAGATTCTGGAAACCAACATCGGGGGCATCACCTCATCGTTTTCGCGGGATCTCCACTTCAAGTATCTCAACCTCACACCGACCGAACTCCACATTGCGGGCCTGATCCGGGAAGGAAAAACATCCGGGGAAATTGCCGATCTTATGAACCTCTCGAGCCGGACCGTGGAATCACACCGGAAAAACATAAGAAAAAAAATGGGCCTCAAGGATGTAAAGGCAAATCTCCGTGCAACGCTCATGTCTTTCGGAAAGGGAGTGTAGAAGTTAGAGTTTGCTATGATAGCTATAACACCAATGATACCGATTGCTTACACGCTTAAGGAAAAGCAAAGTTAAAGTTAAATTGGGTATATCTTCTCCCCAATATCCCCCCATAAATTCCGTCTTTACCTGCGCCAAGAAGCCTGGCATGGTCTTGGATCATACCTAAGGTTCGTCGCCGCCAAAAGGCGGCCAAGCAACTTAAATCACAATCCGAAAGCATATCTGTGGCAAGGACTCAAATCCTTGTTTTGATCAACGCGGTCGGCGGCAGAAACCCTTGGTTCCGAGTCAACTCTCAAAAGCAACCTCTCTTAAAATACGAACACCTTTCTAACCCACAGATAAGTGTAACGGCAGCTTACAGAGGGCGAAGAGCCTCTCCGCATTGAGAGCATGAATAGGGTCGAAGGACTTCTCGAAGGTGCAAACGAGCCAAGATGTGGAGTTATTCACCAGCGCAGAGGCAACCTTGCCGTTGATTCGTAGTCAATCGGAGGGACAAAATCACAGAAGCAAGGGCGTCCCCTTTGTTGACGTCAAAATCGTTGAATGGTTTTATATAGATAGAGGAAATCGCAACAATTCGAGAAGACCATCTGACTATTTATTAGCCTTTTCGAAAGAATGCCGTCGGCGCAGGTAAATCGACCATTCGTCTAAGGGAGGGGGCAATGAGCAAACCGATCTCCAAATCGCTCGTAAAGGGAAAACAGGCAGGAATAGCCTCGCTACGCACGTTTATCTGCTTGCTGCTTTTGCTGCTGATTTCAAGCTCACAAGCATTGGCCGCTGTGTGGTACGTGACGCCGACCGGAGCGGGATCACAAACCGGATTAAGTTGGGATAATGCTTTTGCAAGCATACAGGCGGCGGTGAGTGCATCAAGCCCAGGTGACGAGATCTGGGTGAAAGGGGGAACATATACTCTCCCATCTGGGACCTCAGAGAGCCTGTCCGAGATCTTGGTGAACAAGAATATAGGCGTTTACGGCGGCTTCGCTGGATCTGAAGCCTCGCGCGAGCAGAGGGATTGGAAAAGCAATGTTACAACGGTAAGGGGCATTGGCTATGAGACTCGAATCTTTCATCTCACTGCCGATGCGACTGTAGACGGTTTTACCATAACCGGTGGGAGAATCAGTTGGGAAGTGAGTATGTCCAATTCAATGGGTGCGGGTATCCTGGTCCAATCAAACAATGCGGTCATCCGGAATTGTATTGTGAATGACAACCGGGCTTCGATTTCCGGAGCCAGTATCGCGCTTATGGGCGATGAGGATTCTTCCTCGATAATTAATACCTGGGTGTCGGGAAATTTTAGTAATTACGGCGTGGGAGGAATTATTATCGCATCTGGATCTCCTAAGATAGTCAATTGCATGATCGTCAATAATTCCGGGGAAAACCCGGGAGGGATCTCCAGTTCGCAAGAGTCCAGTCCTGTAATCACAAATTGTACCATATATGGAAACACTTCTGAGCCATCGCCGTATGGCTCAGGCGTATACTGCCGCGGGGCAGCCACAATCACAAATTGCATCATATGGGGGAATCAAACGCTTGATGGTTATCAGGACCAGATAACCACCGGAGCGGGATCAACAGTGTCCTACTGCAATATCGACCAGGATGGCTTCGAGGGAACGGCTGGAAACATAAGATTGGACCCCCTGTTTGTAAACCCGGCGGCGGGGAATTTTCATCTAAGCCTTGGATCACCGTGCGTAGATGCGGGAACGGATGAAGCGCCAGAGTTGCCCGAAGTCGATTTTGAGGGGGATGATAGAATCATGGGCGAAGCCGTCGATATTGGAGCTGACGAATATAATCCAAGCTTCACTGACACCGAACCGCCTGTGATTACATTGCTGGGAGACAATCCTTTGGTATTGGAGCTTGGCACACCGTATATCGAACCGGGGGCCAAGGCTACCGATAATGTAGATGGTGATATCAGCGCTTTGGTTATAATCAGCAACGAGGTAAATGTATATGAGTTGGGGAGTTATGAAGTTACTTACAATGTGAGTGATTCATCGGGCAATGCTGCCGATGAAGTTGTTCGCACGGTGCAAGTGGTGGATACGATTGCCCCCACGTTCGAGCTGACGACGCCCTCTGATGGAGCGACGAACGTTGCATTGAATACAGACATTCAGGTGCATGTGAAGGATGGCGGGAGCGGGGTTGCGCAGGGCATCCAGGTGATCGTAGAGGGGGTAACGGTTACTTCTTCGCTGATTATTTCCGGGACGGCTGCAGACTACACTGTCACTTACAATCCGGCTTCTGATTTCACCAACGGCCAGGTGGTGGATATTGTGGTTAGTGCTTCCGACACTGAGGGCAATTCGGGTTCGGACACATTTAGTTTTATTACCATTTCCGGGGCTGTGGGGGGTCCCACGGATGATTCTGACTGCGACGGCATTACTGATATCTGGGAGAGTAGATTCGGGACAAACCCCTTCAAGAAGACCCTGTTTATCAGACCTTTCATCGAAGATAAAACTGCCGTGGGCACCTGGAATTTCTGGTCCGACTTTAAAGCGGTGCTCTTTCCATTTTCATTAGGCCCGGATGCGGACCGCCCGGGTTTTGCCTACGTGCCGCAGTTTGACAATGCTGATGACAGCAAGGACATCGAGGTGTCGATCATCGGCGATCCGGCTCACCCTTACTTCTACACTGACGGCTCTGGCGCAATTCATTACCCGATGCGTGAGCTTAACTACGATCCGGGTCTGGATGCCAACCCGGCCGGGAAGCCTCCCTGTGATATTCTGGAGGTTTACTACCACTTGCACGGAGCGTGTCCGGCCAACAATGCCAGCGGCAATACTTACTTCAACGGCAGCGATTGGAGCTGGGATACGAAGGGCTTGACGCCCGATCTCAAATCGGAAGACCCAGATGTCCCGTCTGATCCGTACTATCTCAAGTATAGGTACCACAAGGCTCGGATGTACCACATTCCACTGCAGGCCTATATGAACCAGGGCGGTTATGAGACGATCCGGAAAAATCTGGGTCCTTTAGGCAATCTTCCGGCAGCCTATGGCCAGATATATTGCACGGATGCTTTGTGCATTGAAAGCAGCCCGATGAACCTGCTGGACACGGAAAGCGGTTTGGGTGTGGTTGACGGTGAGTTGGTCTTTACGGGTCATCCAGACAGCCGGGTGGAAATAGGCTCAGAGATCGCCTTTTCGTCCGGCGGGATAATCACAAATATCGGCCCGACCGTCAATAGTGCAGGAACAAAACGCTACTATGAGTATGAAGTTCTCCGGCGTACGGTGTTACATGAAATCGGTCATGCGCTGTTGGAGGGAAACAATACCGATCATTGTCTGGTTGAAGGCTGTATCATGTTTGGTGAGACCAAAAACTGGGATCCACTGCCCTTCGGTTACAGCGGATGCAAGCACAGTATTGGCAACGCGGCGGATATCCGAAAGTTCCCGATTATTCACAACAGTACCCATTAGAATAGTCAAAAAAACATTGCCACAAAAAGTTAGGAGATAAAACCCATGAAGCGAAAAAGTTTACTATCTTTCATGTGTTTGGGTGTTGTCCTCCTGTTTGTCTTTCAGGCATATCCCGTGCTTGCGCAGAGACCGGACATTCAAATTGATTTAAACATTGGGCAGAGCTTTACCGCTGGCGAGGCGATCGAAGCAAGTGTGCTGGTTTCTTATAATCCACAAGAGACTCCGGCATCGTCGCTTTTGATCAGTGAGGGTTTTCAATCCATGGACTACATTTTGGAGATGCGGGTGATTGATCCGGCCGGCCGCCTGTTGCTGGCAGGGCGGGATGAGCCGGAGCTGGAAGTGCCGGATGCGCCCCCGCTCAGAACCGTTTACTACAACGGACAGTTTTTGCGGGTGACCGGCTGTGAGATGATTGAGCCGGGCTGGAGCATGTTGGTGAGCGCCCCCGACCTTCGGCAGCACTATGACATTGGGATACCTGGCTATTATTCGGTTCAGGTGCAGCTGTCGGCCATGACCTTCAAGGGTGAGGGGTTAGGTGATTCCTGCGATGTGAACAATTATCAGTGGAAAGGGACGCTTAAGTCGGCCACCCGGTTTTTTTACCTGCAGGGTGAGGACGCCAGGGTCAAGGTGGTGCCCGACCAGTGGAGCACCAAGTGGCTGGACCCCGGCAAACCCGAATCAGACATTGAGGTACAGATAAGGCCCAATGCGGGGGAGAAGACCGCCGACTACCAGTTGGACAGCCTGTATTTGAATGATGTGGCCAGGCGCCGGGCGGTGGCGTTGAAGCCGATGATCAAGGCGTATTTTCCTGCCCGCGAGGTGATTGAGTCGCTGCAGTTAAAGCTGGGAACGCTTGAGGCAGGGAACTGGTATCCAGTGTTTGTGAAAATCCAAAAGAAAGGAGATGATCAGGTAATCGTTGAGAGCCAACTGATCAGAATCGTAAATTAGGCAATCACAGGAGATCGGTTATGGAGGATGTGTTTTCCCAAATGAATAACATATTAAGGAAGGAGGAATGAAATGAAAAAGGTTGGCGTAGTATCGTTGCTGATGGTCCTTATGCTTATATTTGTCTTGTCCTGTACTGTTTTCGGAGGTGGAATTGAACCGCCTCCCAACAGTAGTCCAGATTGCGAGTGTTTGAGCATCTGTGGGGAGCCGGACGGTATCAAAAAGATAGGCCCTTTCCTGAAGGGGACTTTCACGGCAGCTTATGAGCCGGGGACTACAGTATATCTTCCGGAGTCTACGAAAATTGTTCTCCATCTCTTCCTGAGGTGGGGTAATAGAGTTTTGGTGGTTCCCCGCTATACGGTTGCGGGTTCAGCAGGTCTATGCGATATGAGTGAAGCTTTTCTAATAGGAGCTATTTATAAAAATTTTGTTCTTTGCAACAATGAAATAAAATTTTTGATTCAAGAGCAATTTGGCCTTGCAGGAACACCTTTGATAAGAGACCTGGTTATCACCGATAAGGGCGGCTGCGACCCAACTTCTACAGCAAATATTGATGATATTATCCGGGGTGAAATCACGATCAGCGTTGTACAGGATTTTCCCGATTGTTCATTTGAAAACCAAGAATGCATAGGTTATTGATAGATTGCGATTAACACGAGCGGGCGGGGGCAAAGCCCCCGCCCCTCTGTATTTTAATCACCAAATGAGAATTCAGGGCAAAACAGGCAGTGGACGAAGGCATTCCGGATGGGAGTTTACGGAAAGGATAATCTATACTTGTCGTCATTTCATGCGTCTGTTTTCCGATTGCCCTAAAGCTGGGGGGCCCTCCATTTTCTTGGCTTTCTGCTGAACCAGACAATGATCGTTGCACCCGTGGGACAATACCATTGGACCGGTATACAGGCTGGATTGAGATACCCCGATAAAATCCTTACGGCAAACGGGAAACAAATTGAGGGCTTAGGTGATCTGAACCGGATCATTGTAAAAATAAACACCGGGACCCCGATTGAATACGAGGTGAGCCGAGAAGGAAAAATCCTTATTTCTATTACCTAACCACCAAATTGACCGAGAGCCTTGAATGGTAGCGCTCCTTTTTGCATTTCTCTCCAGTGCCCTGCTGATATCAGCGTTTCCACTTTTTAGTCTCGATGCGCTTGCATGGATTTGTCTTTTGCCGCTGTTTGCGGGCTTGAGAAACAAGGGTCCTCTTCAAGGGTTCTTGCTGTCCATGCTGTGCGGCACTCTATTTTGGGCCGGGTTGGTCTATTGGCTGATGAATGTGCCCAAATACACAGTTCTGCACTACGCAATCCTGATGCCCTTGCTCGGTTCTTTTTTCGGCATTTTTGGCCTCCTGTTTTGCCTCGTTTCACGGCGCTGGGGTTTGATGCCTGCGTACGCAAGTGCGCCTTTTGTGTGGGTCACTCTTGAATATGTGAGGTCTCACGTTTCCTGGCTGTCGCTCCCCTGGGGCATGCTCGCCCACACCCAGTTTCAAAACCTTTCGATCATCCAGGTTTCCAGTCTTACCGGGGCCTACGGTGTAAGTTTCCTCGTGGTTGCCGTGAACGCCACCCTTGCGTTGATCGTTCTCAAGATTTCCCCGAGAGGAAAGGCGGTGGGCATAGAGTCGACGGGGATTCCGGGATCCCTTTCAATAGTTCTTTATGCCGCAGCAACCGGGCTTATCCTGGGAGGCGGTTTCATTTATGGAAATGCCGTTGTTTCCAAACCCATTGTTGGGGACCGGATCAAGGTCGGGCTTATTCAGGGCAATATCCCCCAGGATAAGAAGTGGGATAAGGCATACGCTGAATTCATCATGCGAACCTATACGGACCTGACATTTCAGGCAGCCGATGGGGGAGCGGAATTGATAGCCTGGCCGGAAACCGCGACTCCTGCGGCAATCAATGTTGATCCGACCGTTGCCGCCAGGGTACATCAAATTGTGAAGAAAACGCAGATTCCTCTGCTCTTGGGCAGTGCACAGCGCAGAAAATATGAGCTGGAAAATACAATGAGGAAGGTTGAGTATACGAATACCGCCTACCTCATTATTCCCCAGGAGAGAAGCGGAAACCCTCAGAAGTATGACAAGATACATCTCCTGCCCTTCGGAGAATATTTGCCCGGTAGAGCCAATGCCGCCTGGCGGCTTCTCCATGTTGAAGCGGTGAAAGGTTATGCCCCGGGCAAGCAATTCACGGTATTCGAGCTGGGACCCCATCGTTTCAGCGCTCCGATTTGCTGGGAAAGCATTTTTCCCTATATCACCAGAAATTTCGTCAAAAACGGCGCTCAGTTCATTGTCAACATCATCAACGCGGCTTACTTCGGGCGGACCGCAGCTCCGTACCAGGTGCTGTCCATGAATGTATTCCGCGCGGTGGAAAACAGGAGATATACCGCTAATGCAGCCAACACCGGCATTTCCTGCATTATTGATCCACATGGTAGGGTCGTGGATCGGGTGAGAGATGCGAGCGGGGAGGACGTCTTTGTTCGGGGTTTTATGGTTGGCACGATCATTCCTCTGAAAGAGCTGACTTTCTATACCAAGTATGGGGATGTTTTCGCCTGGATTTGTGCAGGAGTTTCTGTGGCGTTCCTAGGGGTTGTTTTGGTATACCGGCGCAGAGATCTCTGATGAAAATCAAAATCATCGAGCCCTACGATTTCGACTTTCGTTATGACCAGCGCAGTCTGACCCCGAGCCTGGGGCCGGTGGTGGTGGCGACGCTATTACACCAGGAGGGCCACGAGGTGGAGGTCCTCAGTGAATACGTGACCCAATTTGGCCCTGGTGAAGCAAAGGATGCTGATCTGGTAGGCATCTCCATCACGACCACCAATGCCCAGAGAGGTTTCTCCCTAGCCGATCAAGTTAAGCGACCCGTCGTGTTCGGAGGATTCCATGCTTCACTCATGCCGGAAGAATGTCTTGATCATGGTGACTTCGTTATCGCCGGAGACGGATTTCCGATTGTGGATCTCGTGAGAGTGCTTCAAAAGGGGAGGAGGGAAGACCTCGGACAGGTTCGCAACCTTGTTTACAAAGAAAATGGGAAGATCGTTTATAATCAGCATGAGGGCCGGCCGATCGAAGTCGTGCCCGACTTCAGCCTGGTGAAAGATTATTTTAAGTTGAATTCAAGGCGCCTTCTTAGGATTCCGCTGCTTGTGAGCGGGTCGAGGGGGTGCACCCATGATTGCATTTTCTGCTCAATCAAAGCCGTTTATCCCGAATTCAAGAAAAAGAGCGTTGCGGCGGTTGTCGAAGATATCAAAACGCAGATCAGTCACCAGCACTTCTTTTCGCGCTTTTTGCCGCGGATCATCTGGCTGACGGATGACAATCTGACCTCAGACAAAAGTTGGGCAAAAGAGCTATTCAAAGAAATCGCCAAACTCAGAACATCGTATTATTTCACTCTCCAGATTCGGGTCGATGCTGCATGTGATAGCGAACTGCTTTCTTTGATGAAAAAAGCTCGTGTCGGCAGGGTGTACCTTGGAATCGAAACGCTTCGGGCCGGCAGCCTTCGGAATTTCAATAAGAACATTTCTATGAATGACGTACATCATGCCATCCGAAGGTTTCGTGACTTCGACATCGATGTTCATGGACTGTTCGTCTTCGGGGACGATGAATTCCGGAAAGGGGACGGCAAGGAAGTCGCCGACTTTGTTAAGCGAGAGAAACTGAGCGGGGCTTTGGTCCAGCCACTGACCCCTTTTCCTGGAACCCCGCTGTTCAAAAAGATGGAAGAAGAAAAGCGCCTGCTCCATAAGAAATGGCGATGGTATGGCGACAAAATTGTCTTCAAACCACAAAACATGACTCCGGCCGAGTTGTTAGACGAGATTTATGATTGCTATCGGAGCATGTTTTCTCTTGCCCGCGTGGCAAAATTCCTGTTTACCGGCAAGACCGGATTCAGGCTGGAATTCCTGGGAGAAGGATTGAGGCGACACCTGGAGTGGCTAAAAATGAAAAGGTTCATCCGGGACAACCTGGCGCCGGCGGAAAAAGGTCCCTCCGGGGCAGATGCATGGTAGCCTGATCCGAAATCGACAATGCAGTTCAGCACCCGGCCGGATTGGAAGTGGATCCAGTTTGAGGGTGCGGATGCGGGGGAGGGTATGGCAGGAACTACCGAGTCAAAATGTGAGAGAAGGTGCGTGAAGGCCTGATATGAATGAGCGAGAACAAAATGCGAACTGGAAAGCGCCGGCCCGGAGAGGGAGGATGGGCAAGTCGGTTTTTTGGTTCATGGTCCTAATCTTTCTAACGGTCAGCACGATTTGTCTCGTCAATGCTGTCGGATGGATCGGTCGGCATTTTCCGGGTTTCCTCCTGAACGAACGAGTGGTGGTGGCGCCGGTCGGGCAGTATTACTGGAGCGGTGTAAAGGCTGGTTTGAAATATCCTGACAAGATAGTGAGCGCCGACGGGCAAGAGATTTCGTCTGTTGCCGCACTGAATGAGGTGATCTCCCGCACCTTCGTCGGCATTCCAATCCTTTATGAGATCGAGAGAGACGGAAAAAGGCTGAGTTTTTCTGTGCCGACGATGCGCTTTACCTGGCTCGATCTGGTGCTGACCTTTGGACCGGCCTTCCTGGCAGGTGTTGCCTACATGCTCATCGGTGTCGTCGTGTTCATCATGAAGCCCAATATCCGCGTGAGCTGGGCTTTCCTAATCGCCTGCTTCTTTCTCGGGCTTTGGTCAATCACTATCTTCGATATCCAATCAACGCATTTCGGATTCATTCGTTTATACATTTTTGCCAATTGCTTTGTCCCTGCCGCTTTCGTCCATTTCAGCCTGCTGTTCCCGGAACCAAGGAAAGCCGTGAAAAGGCGCCCGGTTATTCAGGTGGTCCCATATTTCATAGCTTTCGCGATAGCCTTTCCACTTGAAGCGCTTTACCCCTGGGGTCCTTTTCAACTTTTTTATTCCCTGGCTCTTTTTTATCTGATTGTGGGCGCCCTATTTGTAGTTTACCCGGTCGTGATTTCGTACTTCCGACCTCCCACAATCCTTGCGCGGCAGAGAGCCAAGGTGATTCTACTCGGGGCCGCAATCGCTTTTCCCGTGCCTGCCCTTGCGTATTTCTCGCAACTTCTCACCGGCTCTTTTCTCGGCCTCCGGGTGCAGACCAACCTGCTGACGTTGCCGTTGATCTTGTTTCCCGCGTCGATCGCTTATGCGATTGCCCGACACAACCTGTTTGACGTGGACGTGTACATAAAAAGAGCCGTCGGTTACGTATTCATGACGGCGATCATTATCGGTGCCTACGCGCTGATCAGTATTCCATTGAACATTGCCTTGAGCGAATACGAGATATCCCACTCCCGGGCCTTCCCGATCATTTTCACACTCATCGTCATCCTGGTGTTCAATCCCCTTTACCAAAGGATTCAGCTATTCGTAGACCGCGTATTCTTTCGCAAAGAGTATGATTATCGTGCCGTAATCGACAAGGTAGGAAATGCGATCACTTCAATGCTTGATTTGCCTCAGATTCTTAAGGAACTCGTGACAACCTTTACCATGGACCTCTTTATTGACACAAGCTCGGTTATGCTGTTGACACCGGAAGGGACGCAGTTCAAGGTGTTTCTTGCAGACGGCGACAAGAGGGAGGCCGTCGAAGACGTGAAAATCGACCGCAAAGCCTCAGTGGTTAAAATTATTGAGGACGAAAGAAAGGAACTGACGAAGTACGATGTTCTGGAAGATCCGAAATTCCAAGAGGTCTCAGAAACGTGCAGCACTGATTTTCAGGCGCTGAATGCGATGCTCATGGTGCCTTTGATCTATAAGGAAAAGGTCATCGGGCTATTGAACCTCGGGGAGAAAAAATCCGGCAAGTTTTACACCCGTGAGGACATCAACCTGATCAAGACCATCGCCGGTCAGGGTGCGGTGGCCATAGAGAACGCCCGCATGGTCGAAGAGGTCGTCGAAAAAGAGCGGATGGAGGAGGAGCTCAACATCGCACGTGATCTCCAGGTGAGCATGCTTCCTGCTTCGTGCCCGAAAGCAGCAGGATTCGACATTGCTGCCGTGTCCACCCCTGCAAGAGAAGTGGGCGGGGATTTCTTTGACTTCATCGAGATGGGAGAGGATAGAATCGGGCTTCTGGTCGGGGATGTGACCGGCAAGAGCGTATCCGGGGCGCTGGTCATGTCTGCGGCAAGGAGCGTGTTCCGGATGCTGTCGGAAGAAAAGCTCGGGGTGGCTGAAATCATGATGCGGGCCAACCGGCGAACCAAGAAGGACATCAAGACCGGGATGTTTGTGGCGCTCCTTTACGCGGTGCTGGATGCGGAAGAAAGAACCCTGACTCTGTGCAGCGCCGGGCAAACGCAGCCCGTTTACTTTTCTTCTCAGACCGGGGAGGCAAAACTCCTTGAGACCGAGGGGGATACTTTCCCTCTCGGCATTATCGAGGAGGCCGACTACCAGGAGACAAAACTTAACCTCGAGGTTGGTGACAAGCTCGTCTTTTACACGGACGGCATTGTGGAGGCAATGAATGCACAACAACAGATCTATGGGTTCGAACGCCTCGTCGCACTGCTCCGAAGTTCAGGATCACTTGATGCTGAGGCTTTGCTAAATGAGATCATGAAGCAGGTCAACGAGTTCGTCGGCGGGGCGCCGCAGAGCGATGATCTGACAGTGATCGTGGTGAGCGTCGACGGGAAAAAATAGGGGATGCTCTTGCATAAACGAGACATAAATTATTCGAACAAGTGAGAGTGGGTGCTGGTTCGATATGACACTCCCTCCTGTCTTTGTAGTTGCCTATTAGTTTGTGATCTTTGTAACGGGCGTCCAGTTGGTCTTCGTTGACAAGGCTTCTGAGGACCTCCTTGATCTTTTTCTCTGACTTCCCCCGATTCAGCATCCTTTTGAGATCTTTCGCAAATTGCTTGGTATAAGAAGGTCTTAGCATTACATCCCCAGCTTGTAAAACATATCTTCAGCGTCGTCACATCGTATCAGATTCCTCTTTGCATCCGTGTCCGTAAAGACTCTTTCTGTGGTCTTGTTTGGAATAACTACACTAAATGGCAGGCCCTTTCTCATCCTAACTTGCCTATAAAACAGATTGATCGTCTCTGTTGTGGACAGGTAGTGATGGGTTTGGATTGGTTCGCGCATCGTGTGCAACGAGTGCAGGGCATCCTGCGGTTTGCAAAACAAGAAGGATGAGATTGCCGCGCGCTTCGGGCTCGCGATGACGAAAGAGGGGGAAAGGTTGAGATTGCCACGCCCGATGAAACCGGGCTCGCAATGACGGCATCTGGCGTGAACTGGGAAGGATCTCCATCTCGAGAAAACGGGTTGACAAAGAAGCGATGCAGTAATAGTATTACTGGTATTACTTTTGCGGGCCTTATTCCGCAAACCAATGAAATCTGCTGCGGCAGATTTCATGCAACGCCCCTCCGGGGCTTCGATTCGGTTGGCAGTAAACTACTTTTTCGCGACTTACAGAGAAGTCGCACCTAACGATGCTAATCTGGCTTTTGGAGAGCAAGTATGAGAGTGACAACAAAAGGGCAGGTCACTATTCCGCAGCCTATCAGGGAAAAGCTGGGGATCGTTCCAAGTTCCGAGGTCGATTTTGTAGAGGAAAATGGCAAGGTCTACATCGTGAAAAAGAAAGGGAGCGGCCCCAAGGGGAGTGTTTTTAGAGAATTGCGAGGAATTGCCTCGGTGAAAATGAGCACCGAAGAGATCATGAGCCTGACGCGGGGATAGGGAATGAGCGATGTGCTCGTGGATTCGAGTGTGATCCTTGACGTTTTTCTCGACGATCCCGAGTGGGGGGAATGGTCCGAGGGGATGCTTTCCAAACTGAGTGAAACGCGCTCACTACTCATTAATCCCATCATTTACACGGAGATCTCCATTGGCTTTGAACGGATTGAGGAAGTGGAGAAAGCCATTGCAGAAGGCGGGTTTAAGATGGCGGCTATTCCCAAAGAAGCGCTCTTCTTGGCAGGCAAAGCATATGTGAAGTACAGAAAAGGTAAAGGGAAAAAGGTGGCGCCGTTGCCTGACTTCTTCATCGGGGCTCATGCAGCGGTCGGCAGACTGGAACTGGTAACGAGGGATGTGAGGCGGATTAAGACCTATTTTCGGGGTGTGAAAATCATATCGCCATATCAGTAGAGAGGGACGCCCCTGAATTTGTGATTTTGTTGCTGGGGCGTGTTGGAGGCTGCGGGTTTCGCCGGTGCTCAACCCATCCTGCGGTCTGAGGCACGCAGGAACAGCGATATTGCCGCACCCTTCGGGCTCGCAATGACAGATTGGCTGATGGGTTTCGCTGCCGCTCAACCCATCCTACGGGCTACAGGATCCAGGGGAAGACGAGATTGCCACGCCCGGAGGAACCGGGCTCGCAATGACGGCATCTGGTGCGAGCTGGGGTGGGGATCTGCAAACCGGGAGGAGGTAGGGCCATGGATTCGTCCTTTGCATATTTATTTAAGGGCCTGGATGAGGGCCAGATGGAGAAGATCCTGGCGGTAGGGAAAGAGATCTCTTTGAAGAAGGGGGAGCAGATTTTCAAGGAAGGCCAGGAAGCCAACGGGGTCTATTGTGCATTAGATGTAGTGGAAGCTGCGAAACCGTGAAGTTGTCAGATTTCCTTAAGCATTCTTTCAAGCGTATCCGATAAGGGGGGTATGTGATTTTTGCAGACTTTGAAGATGGCCTCAGCATCCAAATCAAAATAGTGATGGCTTATGATATCCCTCATCCCCTTCGCTTTTTTCCATTCAATCTCTGGATATCGTGTTAAGAGGGTGTTGTTGGTTATTTTGTCAAGATTTTTGAGTCCTTCCCCGATGGCGATGAGCTGCATGCAAATGGCGTCAAGCTTTTCCATGCCTGAATCCGAGGATGTAAAATCGTCGGCTGATTTGATCTGATCAAATCGCTTAAGGACCGTTCGAGTTGCCTGAAAAAGCTGAATTAGGATCTCTGTGGCGAGTTCCTTGTCATACATATACTGCCTCTTTTTCAATTCGGTCTTTGAGAAAAGTGTTCATTTTCTCCCGGTATCTGACTATATCCACAGATCTGCTTAATGCCGCTTCCAGATCCTGTTTAATGCTGATGAGGTTAAACATGTCCGGATCTTCCAGTTCAACCACAATATCGATATCGCTTTTCTCACTCATCGTTGTTCGAGAGGCAGAACCAAAAAGGCCGATATTTATTATGCTATATTTTTGTTGATTCCTTTTCTTGTACTGTTTTAGAAAGGAAAGGATGTCGTCTCTGCTCATAAGGTTCATCTCCCAGCCTTAGGAATTTAGCACAGATAGGTGTTGCGTTATGGCCCCAGCTTCTTAAACATACCATAAAAGAGTAACTCCATTGGGCCACATGTGTCAATCGACTTGAAACAAAATATGGAATGTCCATGCTATTTCTCGGGCGGAGGAGGCTGCTTGGACTTCATGAAAAGGGTTGACAAGGCGTTGTTGGAAGGCTGAGGGGACGCCCCTGATTTTGTGATTTTGTCGCTGGGGTGTGTTGGAGGCGATGGGTTTCGCTTCGCTCAACCCATCCTACGGTCTGAGGCACGCAGGAACAACGAGATTGCCGCGCCCTTCGGGCTCGCAATGACGAGTAGGGCAGCACAGAGCATGGAGCCCTTCGGCAAGCTCAGGGTCTTCGACAGGGAGCCAAAACCAAAAAGAATGAACTTAGGGCGCGCGCCCGATTTTGGGATCCTCTTGCTGGGGCGTGTTGGAGGCGATGGGTTTCGCTATGCTCAACCCATCCTACGGTCTGAGACACGCAGGAACAACGAGATTGCCACGCCCGATGAAACCGGGCTCGCAATGACGGTGTGGGACTTTTTACCGTGAAAATGCACCGGCCTGGCGAATGGCCTTGTAGGGATCGGCCTCCGTGCCGATCCAAGGAACGGGATGCCCTTCGAGAACCTCAGGGTCCTGAGCAAGTCGAAGGAGAACCCGTTCCCTACGGGACCATAGAACCGAATGGGCATGGCTCCCGTGAATTCCTCCCCTATGTTTTCATGCCCGGGGGTGGCCAATTCGTCGGCCATAAGGGTTTACGAATTCATCAACATTATTGGTCAAACAAAAACGCCTTTTCGAGGAACTGATGTCGGGGTGAATCGATGGTGAGGGAAATCCGCGAAACGCCGAGAAGTCTCAGGGCCGAGCTGGACCGGCAGCTCTTCAACCTCAAAACCCTCTACGACGTGAGCCATGAACTCCTGGGCCTGGCCGACGTGAGCCGGATTCTCAAAAACTTCCTCCTCATGACCATGGGCAACTTCGGGGTCATCCATGGCTTTCTCGCCCTGCAGGATACCCTCAGCAAAGAAATCAGCCACCTCCAGACCGTGGGGTTCGAAGAACAAGAGCGGCCGACCTTGATCGAAGCCGTGAACGGACTTCTCGGAAATCTCAATCCCTGCATCGCTTCAGTGCAAAACAACATGGAAGACCGGATCAGGAGCCTGGTCCTCGGCCCACCATACCTGATTGTTTTTGACGTGGACGTGCAATGTCGCGGGCTCCTGGTTTTGGGGCCGAAGCTCGTGGGCGACGAATACTGGGAAGAGGATAAAGCGCTCCTCACCACTTTGGTCAACAGCCTGGTGGTTTCGCTGAAGAGCGCCAGGTATTCTGAGGCGCTCGAGAAGGCGCTGGAGGAGGTCAAAGCCCTGAACAGCGCCAAGGACAAGGTGATCAACCACCTCTCCCACGAACTGATGACGCCGATCGCCCTGGTGGGCGGATGTTTGACGCAACTGGAGAGGCGGCTGACAAATCTCCCCGCCGAAACGTGGGAAAAGACCATGACAAGGGCCCAAAGAGCATTCAAGCGCCTCTCGGAGGTGCAGTACGAAGTCACGGACATCATGGCGGGCAAGAACATTAGGACCCACGAGCTCATCTCCAATCTTCTGGACCAGTGTGCGGATGAAATCGAGCTGCTCTTGGAGGAGGAGACTGCAGAGAACCCCATTGTTTCAAGAATCAGGCAGCGCATCGACCAACTCTTCGGGCCAAGGGCGGCTGAGCCTGTCGCGGTTCACCTGGATCGATTTGTGGCTGAGAAAGTGGAACAACTGCGGCCGGTCAGTGCACAGCGGGGAATCGAGTTGAAGAGCCTGGCCGGGCAGAGCGCGATCATTGATATCCCCATCGAACCGCTGGAAAAAGTCGTCACCGGCCTTATCAGAAACGCCATTGAAAACACGCCGGACCAAGGCCGGATCGACGTCACTGTGGGGCATAAGGGACATCAGGTTGAACTCAGCGTGAAGGATTACGGCGTGGGCATCGCGAAAGAAGATCAGGCCCGAATCTTCGAAGGTTTTTATCATACCCAGGACACAAACCTCTATGCGTCCAAGCATCCTTTTGAATTCAATGCGGGAGGCCGGGGGGCTGATCTTTTGCGTATGAAGATTTTTTCGGAGCGCTACAATTTCAAGCTCACGATGACCTCTGAAAGATGCAGGTTTATTCCCGAAGGGAGCGACACATGCCCCGGCCGAATCAGCGAGTGCGCCTTCTGCAAGAGCCCGGAAGATTGCTATCAGTCGGGGGGGACCACCTTCCAGGTCATTTTCCCGATTCGGTAAAGGATTCACCGCAGAGCGCGCAGAGAGCGCAGTGATAAAACTCGAGGAGGAGAATGATGAAAGGGGACGATGTACTGAAGGGCAAGAAGATCCTGGCGGTTGATGACGAGGAGGATGTGCTGGGTTTCCTGGAAACGCATCTCGACACCTGCAAAGTGGAAACAGCCTTCAGTTTCGAGGGAGGGAAAAAACTCCTGGAAAACAAGGCCTACGATGCGGCAATCCTGGACATCATGGGGGTAGATGGGCTCAGTCTGCTCGATATTGCCAGAAAAAAGGGCATTCCCTCGATCATGCTCACGGCCCACAGCCTCCTTCCGGATTCCCTGGTGAAATCCATCAAGCTCGGGGCCAACTCCTTCATCCCCAAGGACAGGATTTACGAGATAGATCTTTATCTCAAAGAGATATTCCTGGCCCGGCAGCGGGGCGTCAAGAAATCCGGGAATTGGTTCGCCCGGCTGAGCCCGTTTTTCGACAAGCGGTTCGGGGCGGGATGGCAAGAGAAAGACAAAGGGTTCTGGGAGGATTTCGAGAAGAACTACATCGTTGCCAAGGATGAACTGAAGGACATGCTCTGAGCCTGAGAGGGAGGTTTTACAGTTCGAAGACCTCCACTTCTTCGGACACGTTCTTGAGCTTGAATCTCCCACGGCACGTGGGGCAGTAGTGGGATTTGATCCGGTCCGCCGTCTCCCTGGAAACGAGGATGGTTCCCTTTGAACCGAGCGCACTGATCCTCGCCGCCACGTTGGTCAGGGTCCCTCTTGCCGTGTAGGTCCACCGGGAGCCCGTAATGCTTTCGAATTTCGCGGCCCCAACCAGGGCGTGGCCTGAGTTGATGCCCATGTTCACATCCAAAGGCCTGTAGAGCTGGCTGAACTCCTCGCTGATCTTGACGGTCTGCTCCTTGATGGCGAGTGCAGCGCGGACAGCCTCCATGGCATTGGTTTCCGGATTCTCCTGCATGAAGAGCACCATCAGCCCGTCCCCGGCGGTTTCATTGACATCCCCGTTGTTCCTGTAGATCGCATCCATGAACACGGAGAAATGCCGTTCGATAATGGCATGAACGATGCTGTCGCCGAGACGCTCACACAAACCCGTGTATCCCTCGATGTCGAGAAACAGCACGGAAAGGTCTCTTTCCTCCAGTTCAGGCATCATGCCCGTGGGAGACCTGTCAATCATCCGCGTCACGGTGGCAGGAATGAACTTGGAGAGATTCGCTTTCACTTTTTCAAGAATTTCAATCTTCCTGAGCGACTCCTTGAGTTCCTGAAGGGTCTTACTGAGTTCGATGTTTTTCTCTTCGAGGTCCCTGTTGAGGCGCCGGATTTCCTCGAAGGATCTCGCATTCTTGACGGCAATGGAGAGGTTGTTGAGAAGCGTGTAAAGGAGTTCCTTGTCATCCTGGGTGTATTCACCGCCCGCTAATTTGGGGCCTAAACCTACAAGGGCGATCGTATCGCTGTCGAGGACGAACGGCAGGGCGAGAACGATGGGGGCAAGGAAGGTGTGCGAGCGTGAGAGGGCCTTGATTTCGGCGATGGATTGATACAAACCATTTTTCTCCAAAAGCCGGCGGCAGACCTCGCGAAAGGAGTTTGAATCGTCGTCCTGGATGCCGAGCTGAATGAAACGCTCTATTTCAGCGGAGGCGACATTGCTCAAGAGTAAAAAGCCGGTGACAACACCGAAATTGCCCATGGTCATGAGGAGGAAGTTCTTGAGGATGGTCTCTGTTTCTACGCTGCTGTAAACATCCTTGCTGACATCGTACAGGGTTTTGAGGTGGAACATGCGACGGTCCAACTCGTCGCGGACCTCCTGTGCCTGCCGCATAGACTCCTGGAGGGATTGAATGTCGGGGGGGATGTTCATCTTGCTCAGTCGTGAAGAAGTGTTTGGAACTTCCCACTTCACAGGAACACATTCAAAGGGACCAGGAAGCCCATGATGACTCTGTGCCCTAGAGCAATCGGGACCAGGAGGTCCCTCCTACAGAGGAGTGGCTGCGAGAAAACATGGTTGAAAGGGACCAGCCGTGAAGGGTCGTGGCTATACCGGGTTCTGGTGTCATCAGGACATGGCCTTCAGGGCGTCGTCGAGGGACGGGTGGATGACGGCGAACTTGGTGATCCCCACCATGTGAAACACCTTCTTGAAATGCTCCGACAGCCCGGTGATCCCGATCGTTTGATTATTCCTTTTCGTCTGGGCGAGAACCTGAATGAGCACGGCGATGCCGCCGCTGTTGATGTAAGCCTTGTCGTCGAAGTTGAAAAGGATCTTCTTGGCGCCCTCGCTGTTTGAATTCTTGTAGGCGTCATTGAGAAAGGGCTCGGAAAAGGCCGTGATGTCACCCTTGATGTCCAACAGGGTGACCTCGCCGTGCTTTTGGAGACTGATTTCATTGGGTTGCTGCTGCATGGTCATCCCTTCTTCCTTTTGCCCCTATTTCCCCAATTTCATGGACATTCTCACTTCGTTGCGGTGATCGGGCAGTTTTTTAAATTCGAACCCGTCCATCAACTTCTTCATCAGGAAAACGCCGAAACCTACGGGGGGATCCACGTTGTTCATAATCCTGACGATGTCGGGTTCCTTGGGAGTTTCCTTGAAACCGTCGCCTTCGTCAAGAACCGAGAGGTAAAGGACGCCGTCCCTGAAGCTCATGGTGACCACAACCCGGGCATCGGGACGATTTTTGTTGCCGTGTTGAACCGCGTTGATGCATGCTTCAGCAATGGCGGTCTTCAAGTCTTCAATTCGGTCCGGAAGGAATCCAACCCCTTTGGCAAAAGCGGCGACCGAGCCCATGGCAACGCGTTCATAGCCCGCCTGATTCGGCAGATTGATCTCTACGGTTTGCTGGTCCAACGCTTTTCCATGCTCACTGGAACGGGTCATAGAGTTATGGAGGACAATCAATGTTTGACGCCATCGTGAGAAGTCCCACCCCGTCATTGCGAGGCGCGAAGCGCCGTGGCAATCTCCCATATCCGGCCAGATACGAGATTGCTTCCACCCTCCGCAGTAGTCTGTCCATCCTCCGTAGCAGAGCTACTGCGGATGACGGGTCGCTTCGCTCGCAATGACCAAGTTGGGATTTTCAGACTTTTCACGAGTCCATCAATGTTTTTGGAGTGTTTGAAATTTAGGGGAATTAACATGAAAAGTCAAGAGGATAAATTCGATGCGTTCTTGAGAAGCCCCATTCGCCCTGCTATACCCTTCGATACCTGAGGGCAGGCTCCCGGCGACCTGGGACTAGCAACTGTAAGAACCCGGATTTCCATTCAACCGTGAAAATCCCCCCTCACCCCGACCCTCTCCCCCCACAGGTGGGTGGAGAGGGGGAATAATTTTCCTGCGCGGGGACAGGCTCCGCGCGAATGAGGGGGTTACTACTCATCGAGGTCGTCTGCTTTCACGGTCATGCCCGCTTCATGCAGCTTGCGGCTGAATTCCTCCACGAGCCTCTTGAGGGCAGGCTGATCCTCATCTCTATGAAAGAGGACCAGGGTCTTCATCTTGCCCTTTCCCGTAAAGAAATTGTCGGTCTTTATTGCAAGCTCGTTTGCAAGGGATTGCAGTGCAAGCCTTGCCTCAAAAGCGCTTGGATACCTCTTTTCGGGATCCCGGCTGGAAGCCCTCAGGATGAACCGGCGTAACCCTTCAGGCAACCCCGAAGCATGTTCCGCCGGGTCCGGGATGTCCTGGTTGAGATGAGCCTCCATGATCCTGGGCAGATCGTCATCAGGATAAGGCCTTTTCCCTGTCACCATCTCATAGGCCACGATGCCGAGAGAATAGATGTCTGCGCGCTCATCAACCGGCCGGCAAAGGATTCGATCGGGAGACTGGTAGGCAAGGGTTCCGATATCATCCAGGGTTTCCGCCTTGCAGGGAGAAGAGATGCCGAAATCCAGGATCTTCACCTGGCCGTTCGGCAGAACAAAGATGTTCGCAGGCTTGATGTCCAGATGAATGATCCCGTGCTCGTGGGCGTAGATCAATCCCGAACAGACCTGCAAAAGGATTTGAATCGTGTCTTTGAAAGGCACGTTTTTCCGGTCGCCTATCAGTTGCCTCAGGGAAGCTCCTTCAAGATACTCCATGACAATAAAAACCGTGCGGTATCGCTCTTCGATATCATAGACCCTGATGATGTTTGAATGATTGAACTGGGCAATGAGTTTTGCCTCATTTCTAAACTTGTCGAGGAAATCAGGGCTCATCGCAAGATCGTGTTTCAACATTTTTACGGCGACAGGCATGTCGAGGTCCCCGTGGATTCCCTTGTAGACAATGCTGTAGCCTCCCCGACCGATAATGTCCGTGATGACATACTTCCCTATTCTTCTGTCAGCGGTCACTTCTCGGGACGAAAATCGATCAGCGACCAGCTCGGTCAGAAAGGTTCGCAGATCCGGGTATTGCTTTTCGATCGTTTCGAAATCGGTGGGGGTGAGGCCCCAGATTTCCATGTCTGTTTCCGCTTCCACATGGGAACTGCGTGGTTCGCCGGTGAGGATGGCCATTTCCCCCACGATGTCGCCCTCGTGGAGCCGAGCCACAGAATGCATTTCGCCGTTTTTCTCTACAATCGCCGCGCAGGAGCCTCGCTGGATAACGTAGAAGGCATCCCCAGGTTCTCCCTGGCGGAGGAACCTTTCGCCTATTTTGATCCGCCTGTGGAACACGCGATTCAGCACCGGGCAGACCGCGTTTCTCGGCAAAAACCTGAGCATTCGAATACGCCTGAAGAACTCGTAATCCCCGGGCGCCGGTTTTTGCCTGTCTTCCGATGTCTCCTTCTGAGGTTCTCCGCTCCCCGTGTCAACCTGCTTCAACTCCAGGCCTAAAAGGTGGCAGCCGGGGTTGTCACCGTCCTCCCGGTTCCATGTCGCTTTGGTTTCGAAGAGGATCCAAGATTTTTGGTGGGGGTCATAGATTCGTAGATACAAGGGCTTGCCCGGATAGAGGGTTTCCTGACTTCTTACAAGCGCTCCGCCATCGCTTCTGTTGAGGACGTCCACGAACCATTTGGGCGGATCTTCCGATGAACGAAAAAGGATTGGGTCTGTATAGAGAATACCGACGAGTGGAGGATCCGACGTCTTCCTGGGCCGTTGCCTGCGTTCAATGCTAGGTTGCGTCATGCCCCGTCCTCCGTGAGGTGACGTGGTCCAATCATTCTCAAGAAACTTGGCACAATTGCTATGCAAAATCCCCTCTGTATCCCCTTTAAAATGGGGAGGACTTGAAGCGGCTTTCCCCCTTTGGAAAAGGGGGAAATAAGGGGGATTTGACAAAGCGCCGGGATACGAACGCTGATTATATTCAGCCACAGCCGGGGGTCAACGAAAATGACCGCTCCCCGCAATGCCCCTTCTTCTTTTGGTGGCAGGAGGGGCTGGATGTGGTATACAGGAAAGAATGGAGTGGTGGAGTATCCTCCTTCGCCAAGGCTTCTGAGGACAGGACGGAGTGCTGGAGTGATGGGGGAAAAGAAGAATACAGAATACAGGAGAAAGACCGGGCGCAGGGCGGCTGATTTGATGGAACGAGAAACATTGGCTTGAGTTGGGGAGGGTGGCTATGCTTTATGGTGCGATGAATTTTCCTGTTCGTCCCCTGCTTGAAGAAATCCGGAGTATCGGTGAAATGGGGTTCGACTTCTTTGAGCTCACCATGGATGCGCCCCAGGCGCACTACATCGTTGTGGAGGAGCAAAGGGATGGGATCCTCGATGCGTTGGCCGGCTTCCAGATGGCGGTTGTGTGCCATCTTCCCACGTTCATCTCCACGGCCGACCTGACACCAGGTATTCGGGAAGCTTCGGTGCAGGAGGTCATGAAATCTCTCGAGGTGGCTGCTGCTCTGCAACCTTTGAAAGTCGTTCTTCATCCCAGTTACATGGTCGGCATGGGACAGGTGGTTAGAGATGTCTCGGAAAAATATGCCTTCGAAAGCCTCGAGGCGATTGTCGAAAAGGCCCACGGTCTTGGCCTTTGCCTGTGTCTCGAAAACATGTTTCCCGGTGCGCAGTGGCTTGTTACCCCGGAGGACTTCATCGGCATTCTGGCGAAGTTCCCCACGATAAACCTGACCCTCGATACGGGACACGCCCATGTGCACGATCCCGGAGATGAGAGGTGCCTGCATTTCATCGAGATGTTTCCTGATCGAATCGGCCACGTTCATGCCAGCGACAATTTCGGAAGAGAGGACAGCCACCTCCCAATCGGAGCCGGGTCGGTGGATTTCCCGAAAATAGCCAAGGCGCTCAAAAGCATCGGCTACAATGATACGGTGACGCTGGAAGTGTTCTCGAGAGACCGGGATTATGTCAAGATCAGCAGGGAGAAGTTCATCGAGATGATTGAAAGAGAAGAATAAGAATAGAGTATTGGAGTGCTGGAGTACTGGTCGATGGTCTGTGTCGAGCCTCCAGATTGGGGATGAGCGAACAGAAAAGTTTTCCTGAACGGTGAACGCTGAACCCCTGAACCCCTGAACCCCTGAACCCTGAACCCCTGAACCCTGAACCCTTCTGCTATATGGCTACGTTGACCGGGGTGGGGTTCAGGGCCTTTTTGAGGTCGGCCGGTGATATTTCCGCGAGAAAGCCTCTCTTCCCTGCATTGATGTAGATCTTGGGTAGATCGAGAATAGATGCCTCGACATAGACTCTGAGTATTTTCCGGGTGCCGAAAGGAGAGATTCCTCCGACCATGTAGCCGGTGTGTTTGTTTGCCGCTTCAGGGGTGCAGGGGGTAACCGTCTTCACGCCTAACATCCTTGCCAGAGCCTTGGTCGACACTTCTTTGTCCCCGTGCATCAGGATCAAGAGGGGACTGCCTGTGTCATCTTCCATCACGAGGGTCTTTACCGCCAGGTGCTCATCAATGCCGAGTTCGCGGGCGGCCACCCCGGTGCCGCCTTTTTCCTGGTAGTCATACAGGCGCGGGACAAAGGAGACCCCTTTGTCCTTCAGGAAACGAACAGCCTGGGTGGTGGGAAATTTGTCTTTGGGCATCGTGAACAACCGGGTGACGTATCGTTTTTGCCGACATGTCACCTCCGTGTAGGAGCGACCTCTCCTTCGACGCTGCTCAGGACCCTGAGGCTCTCGAAGGGCCGGTCGCGATCGTGTCGTCCCGCCCCTAGCGGGACTCCTACAAAAACGGGGAGGCAATCAATGTCAATACTATTATGAGACCATTAATAAAGGGTCTTCATGGCAACGGCTCCTGCCGTGATCAGGGCGGCCGAGAACCAGCGTGCGTATCCAAACCGCTCCTTGAGCATGAGCGCCCCAAGAGCCGTGCCGAACAGCACGGATGTTTCACGAAGCGCCGCCACCAGCGCGATCGGAGCGTAAGTCATGGCCCAAAGAGCCAAACCATAGGCGCAGACGCTGCAAAGCCCTCCGACAAGTCCCTTCAACCACCCTCTGACCGATACGGCGAGGAGTGTTCCGGCATTGGTCATGAACCCTACCGCCAGAAGAGGAAACATGTTCAAGAAAAACATCCAGAGGACATAGCTCCAAGCGTTTTGGGCCGCCCGAGCCCCAAGCCCGTCCACGATCGTGTAGGCCACGATCACGACGGCGTTCAGCAGGCCAAAGCCCAGGGCAGTCCTCTGGCGGCGTGCTGACTTCCACCCGTCTCGCGCCAGCCAAAGGATCCCGGCGCACAAAAGCACGATCCCTAACCATTGTCCGCCGCTTATGCGCTCACCGATTCCCACATAAATGACGACGGATGTCAATATGGGAGCGGAACCCCTCATGAGCGGGTAAGCAAAACTCAGATCGCCGGCCCGATAGGTAGCCGCAACCAAGGAGAAGTAAAGACAGTGAATGGCTACCGATGCAATCAGGAAAGGCCAACTTGCATCCAGAGGGACCGGCACAAAAGGAAGGATTGCAGCGGCGGCCGCCCCGGCGCCGGTCGTGAGAATGACGGTTTCGACGAGCTTGTGGTCCCCTGATTTGATGAAGGCGTTCCAAACGGCATGCAGCATCGCCGCAAACAAGACCATGAAAAAGACGTGAACAGGCACGACGCCACGCTCCGTTGGTCAGTTTAGTGCTGTGTCTCCACCCCCGTCCCCTAGCCCCTCCTCCATCCTCCGCAGTAGCCCTGCTACGGAGGACGGGCGCCAGGGGAGGGGAAAGTTGAGGGCAGGCGAGGAGAGGGTTAGAATCGCGACGACCTTTCTGTGGACCATGCTTCCAGCCACCGTGCCGCACGCAGAAGTCGCGCATCATTGCCGCGCCCGGCCACCAGTTGAGCGCCTATGGGCATCCCACCCGAGCCCCTCAGGATGGGAAGGGTAATAGCGGGCGTAAGATGTTTGCACGATTCATCGAAAGGCCGGGGCAAGGGGGCTCGGCCCGAGCATAGAGCATTCGTCTGGAGGCGTCAATGAAATGCAAGCAGGCATCGCGAAAGCGCGACAGACCATGTCGCTTCTGGAAAGCGTCATCCATGGACAAAGGCAGCCGTCCGTGATACCAAGGATTAGGTGAGAAACAACCTTGCAAAGACTTACCCCGTGTAAACCTTTTTGCGCTCTTGACAGGAAAAGAGATTCGACCAAGAAGAAGAGGGGGCTGAAAAATGAAAGTTGACGGGAAAGTGGCCCTGGTCACGGGTGCCGGCAGCGGCATCGGCAAAACCGTGGCGCTTGCACTTTTGAAGGAAGGCTATCGCGTGGTGCTTGCCGGCCGGCGGAGGGATCCCCTCGAACAGACGGCAAAGGATGCAGGGCCTGCAGGCAGCCGCGCCCTGGTGGTGCCCGCCGACGTAAGCAATCCGGAATCCGTAATAGCCCTGTTCGCCAGAACCAAGGAGGTCTTCGGCCGGCTGGACCTGCTTTTCAACAATGCGGGCGTCTTCCCGCCCTCGGTGCCCCTGGAAGATCTCCCCTTCGATCAGTGGAAAACCGCGGTGGACATCAACCTGACGGGCGCATTTCTATGCACCCAGGAAGCCATCAAGATCATGAAGAATCAGGTTCCCCGGGGCGGTCGCATCATCAATAACGGTTCGATATCAGCCCATGCGCCGCGGCCCAATTCGGCACCTTACACCGCGACAAAGCATGCGATCACCGGCCTCACCAAATCGACGTCCCTCGACGGCAGAAAGTACGATATCGCCTGCGGCCAGATCGACATCGGCAACGCGGCGACTCAGATCACGTCGCAAATGGCTATAGGGGTTCCACAGGCCGACGGCACCATCGCAACAGAGCCGCTCATGGACCTGAGCCACGTGAGTAGCGCCGTGCTCTACATGGCGAGCCTGCCCCTGGACACCAACGTTCAGTTTATGACGATCATGGCAACGAAAATGCCCTTCATCGGCCGCGGCTGACGGGCTCCCAACGGGATTCAGCAAATCCCCCTTAAGAGCCTGTGCGACAACCCTTACCGCTTACCTCATAACGGTCATTGCGAGGGAGTGCAGCGACCGACCCGTCCTCCGTAGCCCGTCCTCCGCAGTAGCTCTGCTACGGAGGATGGACAGGCTACTGCGGAGGGTGGAAGCAATCTCCTAAATCCTTGTCATCAAGGAGATTGCCACGCTCCCTCCGGTCGCTCGCAATGACGGCACGAGGCGATGGGGGGAGTAATTTTAAGTTGCCGGACAGGCTGACAGGGGGGATTTTAAATGGATGAAACACTCAAGTTTCTTAGGAGTTGAGCATGCCGTCGATGGCGCGGGCCAGGGTGACCTTGTCCTCCGGAGAGGCTTTCACCTTGCTTTCCTTGGAAGGGTCAGGTGAGATCCGGACAAAATAGGGGCCTCTTGCGAACAGGAGAAGCCACTGGTCGGTCCACGCCGACCTGCCGATGCCCTGGAGGCTCGAACCCCCCTCACCGCTATAGTGCTCGAAAATATCGCTCGAGCCTTTCTCCGAAGTCATGTCATAGATTTCGACCGTCATCCGGGCATCCGTCTTCTCGCACCTGTAAACCTGGGTGTACAGCACGCGAAAGCCGAGCGGGAAATAGACCTCCGCCTCCCCGTTCATGAAATCGAACAAGGTTGTCTTGTTATAAACGGTCATGGGCCCGATCTGCTCGAAACCGGCCGGCGCCGGGCTTTCGAGGAGCCTGTTCTCTCGTTGCGGGGTGCAGCCCGTGAGGATAAAGCAGAGGGCTGCGGCAAAGATGGCCGCGGCGAGGCATATGTGAATTGATCTCGAAGTTTTCATGCTTACTTGTCAGTCTGATAAAAGGTGCAAATCGCGCGACGATAAATCTCGCGCCCGGATTTCGCGAGCAGGAGCTCGCTCCTACATGGTCGCAAATCGGGGATTACCCCTTTTTAAACTTCCATGATTTTACCGCCGTTCGAAAGATCCGATTCACGGTAACCGAATTCGGTGAGAAACCGGCCGGCGGCGTCCATGTTGATGGACCAGCCCATCTTGGCCTTGCGGAACCGGGTGGCCACGACGTAATCGAGCACGGGCGAAGTCACGCCCATGGCGATGAAGTTCGGCTGGTGGCTTGGATTTCCGCCCGGGCCGCTCTTGCTCGCCCAGAGCGCATCGACGATGCAAAGCTGCTGGCGGGGATAAATGACCGTTCCGGTCTTCTTATCCATGGCTCCAAGGACCTCCCGGGTCTGGTTAAGGCTGAGAAGATATTCCAGGGGCTGACTTCCATGGCCCGGGGAGGGGGAGAAGGTCCCGAAATGATTCTTCATGGTCATGGTGAACCCGCCGTAAGTCCGGCTGTGACCTTTACACATGGAGATGTTGACCAGGATATCGACCGAGTCTTTGACGAGATGCTCGATGCATTTGGACTTGCCTTCGCCGTCTTCCCAGGGCCTCGGCACGGTCGTGGACGTGTTGATTCCGCCCCAACGGTTCTCGATGCGGGTGCCTTCGGGCAAATCCTTGAAGGGGGTATCATCCGTGATGTCGCCACCGTGGCATCCATCATAGATATGAATGTTGGACGGTTTGACGCCCACAATGTCCGTCATCACGTGACAAACCTTTGACATGACCGCGCTGCGGGTGTGCTGCTGCGCAATGTGGTTCGTCTTGATCGCGACCACGGCCTCGGACCACGGCTTGCGGGGAGGCTTGACAAAGATCGTCCGCCAAGCTTGCTCCACGTTCCTGGTTTCAACCAGGCCGCAGGCAAGCTTGTCCATGTTCTCCCAGACGATCGGTGCTGCGACGAGTTCCTCCTGCCTGAGCCAGTCGATATTCGTTTCCACGGCCCTTGTCATGGAGGGATCGGTGATTCCCGCCACCCTCAGGTTGTCCACGTTGGGATGAATCCGGGTTTTTCTTGCCCATGAAGCCTGGGCCTTGGGTACGAAAACCGTGGGGTATGCAGACAGGGCGGCACCCATCACGGCTGCTTTTTTCACAAAAGACCTTCTCGTAATTTTGGACATGGTGAATCCTTTCTCGCGAATAACATAAGGAATGATGTTTGAGATGTCAAAGGGAAGTGCGTTTTGCACCGATCAGTCGCCTGCGCGAGACGACGCAAAGCACAAGGCAAAGGGCGGAGGCCAGAAGGCAGAAAGCAAACGCATCCCTGAAGGCCTCAGGCGGATACATTTCCCCGATTTTTCCCGTGCGGTCGAGAATCGCTCCCGTCAATCCCTGCATGACGGCCATGCCGAGCAGAGGGAAAGGATTGAGAAGCCCGGTGGTGAGCCCGAGCATGCGTTCGGGCGTGCCCTGCATGACCGTGGCCCAGAGGCTCGTCCCCATGCCTCCACACACGGCCCCCAGGATGGTGAAAGCTGCGATCATGCCTCCCAGTCCGAGGGAAGCTCCGAGGAACGTGATAGCAAGCCAGGTCAGCGTAAGAGCGATCAACAGGCCCATGATTAAATCAATCCTATGGCGAAAGACGCGGTCTCCTGTCCAGCCGAAAAAAATGGCGCCGAAGCTGTAGCCCAAGGGGATGAGCATATTGACCAGACTCGCATGGTACTGTCCGAGTCCCAGCACTGACATAAGGAAAGGGGTTGCCCAGAGACCTTGGAGTGTGATGGCGCCTCCGAAGACTCCAAGGAAAATCATGGCAAAAATCCAGAACCGTGCTGAAGCAAGCACTCGGAGAGCCGAATCCCCTGTGGTCGTCCCCTTCGCATGGACCAATCCTGTCTCAGGACGGTTCCCCGGGTCGCGAACGAAAAGCAATGCCACCAGGCTGAGACCGAAAGTCACGGTTCCGATGGCGAAAAAGGCGGACCGCCAGCCGCAGGTCTTGGCCATCCAGGCGAGCGGGGTGGTTGCGAACATGGCTCCCACATTGCCAACGGCGATGAGGCATCCTGTCATGGTGCCGAGATCCCTTTTTAGGAACCACTGAGAAAGTGCCTTCATGGCCGGGACATAGACGCCCCCGACCCCGAACCCGATCAATCCGCGGCCCACCGTGGCCCACGCGATCGTCGGAGAAAGACCAAAAATCACACAGCCCAGGGCTGCGATCAGGGACCAGAAGCCGATGACGCGACGAGCCCCCAGGAGGTCCGAAAGATACCCCACAAGGGGTTGCTCAAAGGAATAGAGATAAAAATACATGGAAGACATAAACCCCAGGGCTGTCGCATTGGTTTGAAACTCGGCGAGAAGATCGGGGGCAATGACAGACGTGGAGACGCGGTGAAAATAGACGAAGAAGTAGATAGCGGCGAAAACGACAAAGACGAACCATCTGTGGCGGTCGAGCGCTTGGACGTGGAGCATGGTGAGAATCCAATCAAGTTTGACGGCTTTGCAAAAAGCCCGCCCCCTTCACCCCGACCCTCTCCCCCCACAGGTGGGTGGAGAGGGGGATGATTTCCATGGGGGTGGGCGGCCAACACATCGCCCATGAGGGTTTACGAGACCGTCAAAGTTATCGACGGAGTCCTGAATCAATCCATCTGCGGAAAGCCGTTTCAGCGGGAGATTGCCCCTCATCCGGACGAATCCATGGGCCTCGCAATGACGGCAACAGGACTCTCCGCAAGGAAACCCTCAGGGAGTACCGCGTTTTGTCACAGAAATCTACAATTTTTCTTTGAAAAAATCTGCGGATTCCAGCAGAATGCCAAAATTCGCACCCTGGAGTTTAGCCGTTACAAAACAAGGAGCAGTGCCATGAAACCGATTGTCTTGGTCACACGCAAACTGCCGGCTGCGGTGGAGGAACGCCTCCTCCGGGATTACCAGGCCAGGCTTAACGCCGATGATCACCTCTACTCCGGCGATGAGCTGATCGAAAGCGCCGCCGGCGCGGATGCGATCCTGCCGTGTCACACGGAGCGCTTCCCGGAGCAGATCATCGAACGGCTTCCCCGAAGCGTCCGCATCATTGCCAACTACTCGGTGGGATTCGATCATGTGGATATTAAAGCGGCCAAGCGTCGTGGCCTGGTGGTGACCAATACCCCGGACGTCCTCAGCGATGCCACGGCCGAGGTGACCATCATGCTCATGCTGGGCGCGGCCCGGCGTGCCGCTGAAGGGGAGCGACTGGTGAGAACCAAGACCTGGCAGGATTGGAGCCCCAGCTTCATGGTGGGCACCCAGGTGACCGGCAAACGCCTCGGCATCGTGGGCCTAGGACGGGTCGGGAAGGTCACGGCGCGACGGGCCCGGGGGTTCGACATGAGGATTCACTACCACAACCGCCACCGTCTCGCGCCGGATCAGGAAGAAGACGCGATTTTCCATCCGACGCCGGAAGAGCTGATGCCGCACTGCGACTTCCTGGCCTTTCACTGCGTATCCTCGCCGCAGACCCAGGGGATGCTCAATGCCGAACGGATTGCCCTGCTGCCCGACGGCGCCATTGTGGTGAACGCGAGTCGCGGAGCGGTGGTCGATGACGACGCGCTGATCGCCGCGTTGAAATCCGGAAAGGTGGCTGCGGCCGGCCTCGATGTGTACAACAACGAACCCGACATTCATCCGGGGTACCGGGAGCTTTGGAATACCTTTTTGATGCCCCATATCGGCAGTGCGACCAAGGAGACACGGGATGCCATGGGATTCCGGGCCCTGGATAACTTGGACGCATTTTTCGCAGGCCGCGAACCCCGTGACCGGGTGGCCTGAGGCATTGGTCAATGAACATTGATCCTCTCGTAAAAAGTCCCACGGCGTCATTGCGAGGCGCGAAGCGCCGTGGCAATCTCGCCATATTCGGCGGGTTACGAGATTGCCTCGCGGAGTTTATCCTGAGCCTGTCGAAGGGCTCGCAATGACCAAGTCGGCGTTTTCGGACTTTTTACGATTTCATCAAACTTAAGGAGGCTGCATGAGCGCAAAAGAGAACATACTGGAAGGCAAAAAGGTCCTGATTGTGGATGACGAACCCGACGTGCTGGATACTCTCGAGGATCTGCTGGACATGTGCCAGGTGGTGAAGGCCACGAGTTTTGAGGAGGCGAAGAAGCATCTGGAAAAGCAGCGCTTCGACCTCGCCGTCCTGGATATCATGGGGGTCAAGGGATACGACCTCCTGGACATAGCGGTCGCAAAGAAGGTCACCGCGGTCATGCTGACGGCCCATGCCCTCAGTCCCGAAGATACCATGAAGTCCTATAAGTGCGGGGCCGCCTATTATGTGCCGAAGGATAAAATAGGCGATCTTGCAGACATCCTTTCGGGCGTCCTGGAGGCCAGGAAAAAAGGAAAGAACACCTGGATGCCGTTTATGGGCTGGGCCGAGGCCTATTACAATGCCAAGTTCGGTCCTAAGTGGGAATCCTGCGACATGGAGTTCTGGAAAAAACTTTCAAAATAGCCGCAAGAGGGCAACGGGAAGCCGGCTCTCCTTGGTTCTTAGCGATCTTTACTTGTACACCAAGGAAGGCAGCCACAAGCCGATCTGCGGAAAAATGTACAGCAGAGCTATGGCCCCCACCTGGATCACCATGTAGGGCATCATCCCGAGGAAGATCTGGTTCAGGGACACGTGTGGGGGGGACACGCCTTTGAGGTAAAAGGCGGCCATGGCCACCGGAGGCGACAGGAAGGCCGTCTGCAGGTTGAGCGCCACCAGCAGCCCGAAAAAAAGCGGATCGATGTTGAAGTGGGACAGAAGGGGAATGAAGATGGGCATGAAGATGACGATGATCTCGGTCCATTCCAGGGGCCAGCCCAGGAGGAAGATGATGATCTGGGCGAGGATCATAAACTGGATGGGCGATAAATCCATGGATTTCACCCAAGTGTCCACGATCTCCTGGCCGCCCAGCAGCGCGAAGGCGGCGGCGAAAATACCCGAGCCCACAAAGAGCCAGCACACCATGGCGCTGGTTTTTGCACACAGAAACACCGCTTCCTTGAGAACACTCCAACTGAGCTGTCTGTAGGCGGCCGCCAGCACCAGGCCTCCGAACGCTCCCATGGCCGCCGCTTCGGCGGGTGTGGCGAGCCCGACGACAATGGTTCCGAGCACCCCGAGGATGATGAGTGCGAGGGGAAAGAATGACGTGAGCAGCATCTTGAAGATTTCGAGGCGCACAAAGGTGAAGACCGCATAGACAATCACGAGGATAGCCATAAAAATGCCGAAGGTGATCCACCACCAGCTCGGAATCGGTTTTCTTACTCCTGGCTCGACCTGCTCCTCTTCGACTGCGGCTTCCTCTTCCGTCTCTGTTGCCTCTTCCATGGCCGCGAAGCCCATGGCCTGAACCCCCTCGGGCACGGCTTCTTCGGGCTCCGTCGCAATGAGGTAGAGCGAGCCCATGAGCAGGGCGGTCGCCAGGGCCGGCAGAAGGGCAATGAACAGGTTGGTGAGGAGGGTGCGCATGGGAACGTGGGCGTTGCGCTTGCCTTTGATGGCGAGCGTCATACCGACCAGTGCGTTCTTACTCCAAGTCTTTGCAATGGTTTGCGCGAACTGGGGCAGATTCACGCGCCGGTCTTCCTCGGAGAGGGGAGGCGCGGCTTTGGGCCAGATTTTCGCGCAGAGGATGACGTAGACAACGTAGAGCCCGGCCAGCATGAGGCCGGGAAAAAAAGCGCCCGCGTAAAGCTGAACCACCGATACGCCGGCCGTGGCGCCATAAAGGATGAGGAGCACCGAGGGAGGAATCAGGATGCCGAGGGTTCCGCCCGCGGTCACGGCGCCGGCTGCGAGCTTGATGCCGTAGCCCGCCTTGAGCATGGCCGGAAACGCGAGAAGGCCCATCACCGTCACGACCGCGCCGATGATCCCGGAGGCGGTGGAAAAGATCGCACAGGTAGCGATGGTTGCAACAGCCAGCGACCCCGGGATGCTCGCGGTCGCCAGGTGCAGCCCCTTGAACAGCCTTTCGATCAGGTTGGACCGCTCGACCAGATAGCCCATGAAGATGAACAGGGGCACCGAGATGAGCACGTCGTTGCTCATGACCCAGTAGGCACGCAACGCCATCAAGTCGAGCGTCTGAGCAACCGCCATTTCCGGGTTCTGGCTGCGATAAGCGAGCCAGGCGAAAAAGGTGCCCAAACCCATGAGCGTGAAGGCCGTGGGAAAACCGAGCATGATAGCCACGACGATCATGGCCAGCATGAGCAGGCCCAGGTGGCCGTTGGTCATCTCAGAGGGTGCGGGCAGAATGTAGAATATCAAACCCACCACCAACGCCAGCATGGCGAGTCCGAACCAGGCTTGTTTTTTCACCGCTCGCCCCTTTCTTTGGCCGCCACCATCTCATCGAGCTTGGCAATATCCTCGTCTTTGACGTGCATCATCTCCTTCAGCTTTTTCACGTCCACCTCTTCCACGTCCCCCAGCCGCGAGGGCCATTGTCCGTCCTTGAGGCAGCGGATGCACCGGATGATTTCAACGATGCCCTGCAGCAGAAGGAAAAACCCGGCGAGGGGAATGACAGTTTTGAAGGGGTAAATGGGCGGGCCTTCCGCGGTGATGCTCGAATGCTCCCAGATCGCCCAGGACTCTGCGGCATACTTGAAGCCGGCCCAGCACAGGGCGATGGTGCCCGGAAGAAAGAAGGCGATGTAAAGGGTCAGGTCAATGCCGGCCTGCAGCCTGGGCGGGAAGAATCCATAGAGCACGTCGCCTCGAACATGGCCGTTTTTCGAGAGCGTGTAGGCGCCGGCCATCATGAAGAGGCCTCCGTACATCATGATCATGGCATCGAAAGCCCAGGCATGCGGCGCATTGAGGGCGTAACGGGAAAACACCTCCCAGGTGACGAGAAAGGTGAGCGACACGATCAGCCAGGAAAACATCTTTCCCACGAAGGTGCTGATCTTGTCGACGGTAATCAGCAATGCCTGCATGTGTGATCCTCTTTGGAAATCAGCAACCCGGATGCGACGACCGGCCTCGGCCCCTCATCCTTCCCCTCTCCCCCGAGCGTGGAGGAGAGGGCAGGGTGAGAGGGTGGCCGGCCGGCTGATGGGTAATGCGGATCAATCCCTCAGCTCTTCTTCGCCGGAGCTTTCTTGGGAGCGAAATAGTGAGCGTAAGCCATGCGCCGGTTCACGTTGGTGTCCAGGTCCCAACTGACGGCGCGCTGGGCAAAGGTCCTCTGGGATTCGAGAACTTCCTTGAAAAAGGGCTTGTCCGAATACTTCTTGATGACCTCGTCGAAAACCTCGAGCTGCTTCTTCAGCACGGCGTCCGGGGTCTTGTACACCTTGACCTTGTCCTTGGTCTGCAGTTCGATGTAATCCTTGGAGTAGCGGTCAATCGCCTTCCACGACATGTCTGCCGAGGCGGCTTCCACGGCGTTTTCGATGATGGCTTTCATCTTGTCCGGAAGTGCGTTGAACCTGTCCTTGTTGAACATGACCTCGAACTGCTCCGCGTTCTGGTGGTAGCTCTGCAGCATGTAAACCTTGGATACGTCGGAGAAGCCGAGCAGGCGGTCGGAGGAGGCGTTGTTGAACTCCGCCCCGTCAAGCAGGCCGCGGTCCATAGCCGGCACGATCTCGCCGCCGGGCAGCGCGTTCACCGCTGCGCCAAGTCCGGTGAACAGGTCGATGGAAATGCCGACCGTCCGGAATTTCTGGCCCTTGAGGTCTTCCGCTTTGCTGATAGGCTTCTTGAACCAGCCCAGGGGCTGGGTGGGCATCGGGCCGTAAGGGAAGGAAACCACGTTGGCGCCGAGAGACTTGTAGATCTTTGCCAGCAGCTCCTTGCCTCCGCCGTACTTGTGCCAGGCGAGCATCATATTGGCGTCCATGCCGAAAGCCGGGCTCGATCCCCACAAGGCCAGGGCTTGCGACTTGCCGTAGTGATAAACAAGCACGCCGTGGCCGCCGTCGAGCGTTCCCTTGCTCACCGCGTCCAGAAGGTTGAAGGCCGGCACCACGGCGCCGGCGGGCAGCACGTCGATCTTGAGGTCCCCGCCGGTCATGTCGTTCACCTTTTTGGCAAAGTCGAGGGCGAATTCGTGAAATATGTCCTTGGTGGGCCAGGTGCTTTGCCAGCGCATCGAAATCGGCCCCTGGGCTTTCACCACCGCCGGGAATCCCATGGTTGCCGCTGCGCCGCCCGCTGCCAGGGCTGCCGAGGCCAGGAACTTCCTGCGGGACAGCCCATGCTGGGTTTCGGCCTGACTGGAGTTTTTCCCATTGCCATGACGACTCTTTTTCATTGCTTCCTCCTCCTTCAAAGTTTGATTTGGTGGGGCAAAAAAAGACGAGAAACACAAACCGGGGACAGGAAACTGCAATTAAAGCTGGAACTCTAAGGTAAAATTTCTTCGGTGTCAACTAGGAATTGCATACCAAATTGATTGAAAATATCCGCCTCGAGGATTAGAATTCCCAGAAATTGAGGAAAGGGAGGAACTGGGATGGCTTTTGAGAAGGAAATGCAAGCGATTGCCGAAGCAGAAAAGGATCGGAAACCGATGGGGCCTGTTTCGGATATGGTTCCGGGCGGCCTGTCCCTCGACGATGCTTACCGGATCAATGAAAGGATGATCGAAAAAAGGGTCCAGGCCGGGGAAAAGGTGGTCGGCTTCAAAATAGGCTTCACCAACCTGGCGGTACGGGAAAAGATGGGCCTTCCTGATTCGACTTACGGCTATCTGCTGGATTCCATGGTGCTCAAGAACGGCGTGAAGGTCGCGATGAATGATCTCATCGCGCCCAAACTCGAGTGCGAGATCTGCATGAAGCTGAAAAGCGGGCTCAAGGGCAAAGGTCTCACGGCCGAGGACGTGATCAAGGCGACCGAGGGGGTGAGCGCCTCTTTTGAAATCTGCGACGCCCGGATCAAAGACTGGAAATGTCCCTACCCGGATTTCTTCGCGGACAACGGCTTTTCCGCGCGCATCGTTCTGAAGGGCGACTGGCGGCCGGCCGACACCTTCGACTTCCTGAACGAGAAGGTCGTGCTCACCCAGGGCGGTAAGGAACTGGCCCAGGGGACCGGAGCTCTGGCTATGGGCCATCCTGCCAAGGCCGTGGCCTGGCTGGCAGGAAAACTGGCTGACCGGAACAAAGGCCTCGAGCCCGGCCAGGTCGTCATGACCGGCACCCTCACGCCGATTCTCCCTGTGGAAAAGGGTGCAACCTACACGGCGAAGTTTTCCACCCTGGGAGAGGTGACGGTCACGTTCATGTAGCTGTCAGCGATCAGCAGTCAGCTCCACGTCAATAAGAGTGTGTCGGCCAGACCCTGCGTGAAGTCCCTGGTTCGGCTGCTGATCGCTGAATGCTGAACGCTTCCTAGCCCAAATACTCAACGATCCCTTTGACCTGGCTCTCGCCGTCCAGCCCGGCTTCAGCCATCACCATGTGAGCCTGCCCGCTTCCCAGATAATGTCCTTTCCTGAAAGGATGGAGGGTCATCTTTCGTCCCCGCTCCGAGCGAATCCATCGATACATGGTGGGAAGGGTGAAACCCGTGATGCCCATGGCCTTTTCGGAAAGTCCGACAGGAAAGATCTTTTCCTGTTCCGCCTCGGGCAGAAGGTCGAAGAGCTCGGCGCTGGCCACGTAGTAAACATCCAGATCGATTCCTTTCTGCTTCAGCAGGGGGAGAGCCTGCTCGACAAAGGCATAGGCCACCTCGCTGCCCTGAAGCACCAGGGTCCCGTCGCTTTTGCCTTCCGCTCCTTTCAGCAAGTACATGCCGGTAGCCGCTGCCGTGGCAGGCGCCAGACCCAAGGCTTGCCGGTCCAGAATTTTCTCGTTCGGTCTGGTCACGAAAGGAGCGATGACCGCCGGTCTTTTGGCGAGCGCTGCCGAAACCACGGTCCACATCTCCTGCGGATCCCAGGGCGTCAGGGTTATCATGGTGCCCCGGGGAAAGTTCTCCTGGAGCAATTGGAGAGGCTGCGGATCGGCATGGGTAGGACCATCCTCTCCGGTCTTGACGCCGGCGTGGGCGCAAACCACGATGATGGGTTTGTAAGGCTCCTTTGCGATCACCTGGCGGGCCTGATTGCCGATGGCATGCAGCCTGGCGGCAATATGGCTCAGAGGGGCAATAAAGGCGGCGTAGGAAGACCCCGCCCCCACATGCCGCCCGAAGGTTGCCAGGCCTGAAAGGATTCCTGTCATGGCGTCTTCACAGATGCCGCCCACGGAGAGCGTGCGGGCCTTCGGATTTGTGACGCTGTTGTAGTATCCGTCGGAGAAACCCTTGGCCCCGAGGTTTACGCTTGTTGAACCGACCAGGTCGGCGGAGGCGACGAAGATCGCACCATTGCTTGCCTTGTTGTAGACCTGCAGGACTTTCCCCAGTTCGGCCCTGAGCGTGGCCGATGAGCCCGGCGCCAACGCGAGCTCTTCCGGAATCGCGGCGCCTTGCTTCAAAGCCGTGGTGTAAATGGCATGGGCGTCCGGCGGATTGCTGCGGGGCCGGCGCTTTTTGCGGTTCAAGCGCTGGCGAGCCTGAACAAGGCGTTTGGCAAAGACCTTCACAAGGTTTTTGTTCCCCTCGATCACGCCGCGAATGCCTGTAAGGGCTTCCCACAAGCACTCCTCGAGGGTGTCGCTGTCTTTTCCGGCCCTGCAGCGCTGCTCGTTTTCGCATCGGGGCAGGATAAGTCCTGACTTCTGCATGAGCGGTTCAATGGCTTTGAAAAAGCCGGGGCTGCAAAGACCATGGCCGGCGCCGTGGGAGCCCTTGCCCTCGATGCCGTATTGCCAGCCCTTGGTCGTGCGATAGACGATGGCCGTGGGCTGCTTGTTGTCCATCTTGAGCGCAAGGCGCTGGGCGGCCAGGATGTGCTGGAAATCCATGCCTTGCGCGACATAGATGACGTTCCAGTCGTGCAGGTAGGCGAGCTCCATGGGTGTCCACTGAACGTAGTCTCCGGGCGTCTCGCCGTTTCGACACACCTGGTTGGAGTCGATGGAGGCCTGGTTCCAGTCCACGTGAAGGACGGCGTTTTTCAGAGAAGCCGTTCCAGCCGCGGCCAGGGCCTCGCTCACGCGACCCGGTGTCAGGCCTCCTTCTCCTTCGGCGATATGCACATAAGGTGCGCGGGAACCGTAGTAGTCCAGGGCGCCAAAGGCCAGGCCAAGGGAACTTGCGACTCCCACTCCGGAAGCTCCCGTGGAAAGACGAACGAAAGGGGTGGCCGGCGTGGGATGGCCGTCCAATGCTTTGGAGCGGAATTTCACGAACAAAGGGGTTTTGGTCACCGGGTTGCGCCTGAACCCGAGGAGATCTTCCATTCGCATCTGCAAGGCTTCGTTGCCCGGCAGAAGATCGGGGGCTCCCAGACGCACAATCTCATTCCGCATGGCCCACATGGCATAGAGCCCCAAAGCCTTGTGCCCTGCGGCAAAAGACACCAGATCCGCATCCTGTCTGTCCGGATCGGAAACGTCATAGTCCATGGTGTCAAAGATGAGGCTCGAGAGGATGCGGCCGGTAGAAATCGAGCCGCCCGGGTGGCCGGAAAGGGGCACGTAGTTGAAAAGCAGCGCACAGAGGGAACGATAGATCAGATCGAAGGCCTCAAATTGCGCCAGATCCTTGTCTGAAAGCGGTTTTCCCTGCCCCTTGATCTCCTTGGCGATATCGATATAAACGCCTCTCCTCGGTCCGAATTTCAATTGCATGGTCCACTCCTTTCCTCTTTTTATGCTTCATGCAGTCCTTGACGCCTTCGCAAGAAGTCGTCACTCCGGTGAAAACCGGAGTCCAGATGATTTGCCACTCAGCGAAAGGACTGGATTCCGGCTTTCGTGGCTGTGTCATAATCCTGTACGTAACGGATTTTGTCATTTCGACCGAAGGGAGAAAACTTAAAATCCGGGCTCATGTAGAATCAAGATTTCTCGGCTTACACCTCGAAATGACATTGTGACACAGCCTATTTCGCCGGAATGACGCAAAACCGCAACTCCTCTTCAATTTTAGGCATTCTAGGCACTTTAGCGCACTTTAGGCACTTCACTCCATGGCTTCAAAGACCAGTTCCGTCAGATCCTTCACGGCCAGGTCCACCTTGTCCCTGCGGGCTCTGGTTGCGATCGTCCTGAGACACTGCTGGCATGACGAGACGACCATGTCGGCCCCGGTTTCTGCAATTTCCTGGAGCTTCATCCGGGCGACTTTGGCCGTGAGCTCGGGATTCACCATCTCCACGTTCCCGCCTCCGCCGCAACACATGGACAACTGGCGGTTGTGAGCCAGTTCGACGAGCTTGAGGCCCGGGATGGCCTTGAGCACCTGACGGGGCTCCTCGAAAACCCCGCTGTTCCTACCGAGATCGCAAGGATCGTGATAGGTCACCGTGACGTTCATTGCTTTCAGGCTGATCTTGGCGTCCTTGATCATCTGGTGGAGCATCTGACTCGCATGATAGAGTTCCACGCCCGGCAGTTGGTAGAGATGCTTCCAGGTGTGATAGCAGGAGGGGCAGGTGAAAACCACTTTCTTGGCTCCCACCTCTTCCACCTTTTGGATGTTGTGCTCCATGAGCTTTTTCACCTTGTCGGGCATGCCGGTGCCGATAAGCGGGAAGCCGCAGCACCACTCCTCTCCGCCGAGAATGGTGAAATCCACATCGGCCCGGTCCATGATGCGAGCCATGTTGACGGGAATCTTCTGGGCCATGGGGAAAAAGGATGCCACGCACCCGACAAAGAAGATCACTTCGGCGCGCTTCTTTTCAAAGGCGCCTTCAGGCAGATCGCGGATGAGTTCCTTCCACTCGGCGCGTTCCGCATTGTCGTCGTCGGAGATGTTGTGCTCTTGTTCCAGGAAACGGACGACCGAGTCGGCGATCTTGGGGTACAACCCTTCTCCCACCAGGCACTCCCGGTCTCGGAACACCAGGTCCTTGGTCTGGACCTTGGGAAAACAAGCCGCGGTGCACGCTCCGCAGCCCAGGCAGGAGAAAATCGATTTTTCGATCTCCGGGCTCCACGCGAGGCGGCCTTCAATGACGGCCCGGGTGATCGCATTTCTTCCCCTGGGGGCTGAAGATTCTGTTCCTTCTACCAGGTAGATAGGACAATTGGGCAAACAGAAGCCGCACTTGTTGCACTTGGCGACCTCATCGTAGGACAGCTTGCGAAGTTGCGTGAGATTCATGGACAACACCTCTTTATCTTGGTGTGAGTTTTCGAGAGTACCGAATGCACAGGTTCAGCCAAGGTTCACATCGGCGCACGGTGCACGGGGCAAGGTGCACGGTCCACGGAAAAGAAACATCAAAGACTTTTTCGCCGTGTACCGTGCCCCGTGGACCGTGCGCCGTGTACCGTGCCCCGTTTTATCCCCCCACCGCAAAGCGGCCCGGGTTCATGAGGCCGGCCGGATCGATTTCAGCCCGGATCCTTTTCATCAAGGGAAGATCCGGTCCCTGTTCACCCCAGACCGGGAGAGCGGCTTTCAAGTCTGTGGGGGCCCTTTGCACCACCAGGTTTCCGCCCGCCTTGCGGCATTCTCCGAGCAAGGCCCCGACCACCTCGGTCACCAGCTTTTCCTGAGAGCCTTTTTCCTTGGGCATGATGTTGATTAAGGTCACGCCGCTGCCCGAGTGGCAGAGCAGGGTGCATTCCAGCCCATTCTGAGACAGAATCTTGTCGGCAAACTCGAACAGGGCCTTCCATGCGGAAAGCGGGTAATTGATCTGGACAGCCACAGAGCGAGGGGACTTCTCAAGCGACGCGGACTGAAGTTCTCCCAGGGTCAGCCAGAAGAGCCGATGCTTGTCTTCTTCGATAAGGGTGTGTCCCTTGACCCCGAAGTGCCGGGCCATGGCCTGCAGCTCTTTGCGCATCCGCGTCACAGCCTCATGAAAGGCCTCGAGAGCCACCATGACGACATAGGGACCGGCTGTAAAATCCATCCCCTTGAAATCCATGGTCTCAAGTACGGACCTGTTGGCTACCTCCAGGGCTGCAGGCAGGAGCTTTGTCGCCAGGACCGCTGCGGCGAAGGCGCTTGCATCCGAGAAAGATTCAAAGGTGAAAACCAGGGTCTCCATTTTCTCGGGGAGGGGCAGAAGCCTCAGCGTCATCTCGCAAAGAATCCCGAGGGAGCCCATAGCCCCGATCATCAGCTTGGAGATGTCATATCCGGAGACGTTTTTCACCGTCTTGCCTCCAGCCCCGACGATCTCGCCCTTGGGCGTCACAAAACGAACCCCGAGGAGCAGATCCCTGGGAAGACCGTAAAGCAGCCGCCTGGGGCCGCTGGAGTTGGTTGCCACGATGCCTCCGATGGTCGCTTTTTCACCGAACGGCGGATCGAGGGGAAGAAAGCACCCACTGTGTGAGCGGTCGGAACAGACGAATTCGCCCGCCTCGGTTTTGAGGTCTTCCAGCGGCAGATAGCACCGGTCCTCCTCCGTAGCCAGCCTGGCCTGCACGTCCCTGAATTTGACGCCCGCCTCGACCGTAATGGTCAGATTGGCCGTGTCCACATCGAGCATGTGGTTCATCCGGGCCATGCAAACCACAAGGTCAAGCCGTTTCGGGGGATTTCCCATGGCCATCTTTGTGCCGCCTCCCCGGGGAGCGACAGCCAGGTTATAGCGGTGGGCGCACTCGACAAGGGCTGCAACCATTCTTGTGTCTTTGGGAAAAACCACCGCCTTTGGAACTACGCCGTCCACAGCGTATTCAGCCGTGACGGCAGGATCGGTCTTGAGGCGATCCCGGCCTGTCATTCCGCCGAGATCATCTAGAATCTGGTTCATTTCCGCCACGTCACGCCTCCTTTTCTTGCTTGGCATGTTGAATGTTGCCTGTTGTGCCTGCTGCCTTCTGCTTACTGCTCACTCCTGAGAAACTCAGCGTTCCATCCGTCCAAAATCCCCTCTGTCTCCCCTTTACAAAGGGGAGGACTTCCAGCGGCTTTCCCCCTTTGGAAAAGGGGGAGTAAGGGGGATTTGAGAAGCGCCGGGGTACGAATGCTGTTTACTGGTTCTTATGCCTGAGCCTGCGGTATGACCTTGCCGGGATTCCACAGGTCAAGAGGATCAAAGGCCTTTTTGAGGGACCGCATAAACCCGAAGTCACTTTCCGAAAAGATGAAAGACATCTCTTTGAGCTTCTCGGTTCCGATCCCATGTTCTCCGCTGATCGTTCCCCCTGCGTCCACGCAAATCCTGAGAATCTCGGAGGCGGCCTTGTGGACCCGCTGGAGCATATCTTTGTCCCGCTCGTCGAAAAGAATAAGCGGATGCAGGTTGCCGTCCCCTGCGTGGAAAACATTGCCGATGGGCAGGTCGTATTTCTTTCCCACCTCCAGGACTTCAGCCAGGACTTCGGGCAACTTGGTGCGCGGAACCGTGCCGTCGCATACGAGGTAACTGGGCCTCAGCCGGGCCACGGCGCCGAAAGCGCCTTTCCGGCCTGCCCACAGCTCCGCGCGTTCCGCTTCGCTCTTGGCCAGCCGCACTTCCCGCACCTTGTGGCGCCGACAAATTTCCATGATCTTGTCGGCCTGCCGGTCCATCCCGTCTTCCAACCCGTCCAGTTCAATGATCAGGACCGCGGCCGCGTCGAGAGGATACCCGGCGTGGACGGAATCTTCCACGGCTTTCAGGACAAGGTTGTCCATCATCTCCAGCGTCGCAGGCACGATTCCCTCGGAAATAATGGCCGAGACCGTGTTGCTTGCATCCTGGATGGCGTCATAGATGGCCAGCATGGTCTTGATCTTTTCAGGGGCCGGGATGAGCTTGAGGATCATTTTGGTGGCAATACCAAGCGTGCCCTCACTTCCCACCAGCAGCCCTGTGAGGTCATACCCGGGGTTGTCCTGGGATTTGCCCCCTGTCCAGACGACCGTCCCGTCGTAAAGGACAAGCTCGGCCCCCAGAATGTGGTTGGTGGTCACCCCGTATTTGAGACAGTGCGGTCCACCGGAGTTTTCACCAAAATTACCGCCGAGGGTGGAAACCTTCTGGCTCGCAGGGTCCGGGGCATAGAGGAAGCCCTTTTTGGCGATCATGTTCTGGAGGTCCAGCGTCATGATCCCGGGCTCCACGGTCACGGTCCGGTTGGGGAGGTCGACTTCCAGAACGCGGTTCATGCGGGAAAAATGGATGACGATGCCCCCCTTGACAGGGATGGTTCCCCCGCTCAGATTGGTCCCTGACCCGCGGCCGATGATCGGGATCTTCTCTTCGTAAGCAAGACGCACGACGCCGGAAACTTCCTCGGTTGAGTTGGGAAGAACCACCACATCCGGTCTGCCTTTTTCAAGCGATGCGTCATATCCGTACAAGGTGAGGTCCATGTCGGAATCAAGAACATATTCCGGGCCTACAATCTCCTTCAGTCGATCGATGAGTTTCTGTGCGTCCATAAAGGCTCCGTTCTTTCAAAGGATTTCTTCCGCTCCAGCCTTTAGCGCCACGTTAAGGGCCAAAGACTTGATCCACCACAGAGACGCGGAGAACACGGAGATGAGAGTCTTTGCCCATTCGCGGGAGATACCGCGAATGGGCAAGGGGCTCATCCGCCTTCGGCGGAGACTGATCTTTCAAATCGTGCGCCCCATTTGCTCCATGATGAAGCACCAGTCTCCAAGTCTCTAGGTTGAATTCTGTTGCTCCACGCAGAGACACGTCTTTTCATTTTTCCCGGTGGTTCACCGGGAAAAATGAAAAGACTAGAATTTCTCTGTGTCCTCTGTGTCTCCGTGGTGTTATCTTTCCCTATTCAAATTCCCGGATCGCGTCGATGGAAACGCCCATGGAGCAGTCGGTCTCCCGTTCCATGACAATGTCGACCACGTAGGGCATACCCGATTCGACGGCCCGCTTCAGGGCGGCCTTGATTGCTTTGGGGTCGGTCACCCGTTCGCCCATGGCGCCGCAGGCTTCAGCGAATTTCACGAAGTCGAATCCACGGCCCTCGTTCTCGGCGACCTGGGCGGCCCGGTCCACGGTCACGGCGCCCCCACCTCCACCGGGCATGGCCTTGGGCACCTGCCCGGCCTGGACGGCTCTCAAGCTGTCATACCAGATCTGCACCTCGAAATCCATATCGTACATGTATTTTTCGGCCTGACGGATGAGTCCCAGGTAGCCGTTGTTCAGGACCACGATCACAAAGGGCACCTTGTACATGACGGCCACGGGCAAAGCATCCATGCAGAACTGAAACCCGAAGTCGCCCACGATATCCACGACCAGCTTGTCGGGCCGGGCGACTTTGGCTCCGATCGAGGCGGGCATGTCCCATCCCAGGGGTCCGGCGCCGCCGCAATCCAGGTAGTGCCTGGGCTTGGAGATTTTCTGGAACTGGCCGGACCAGATCTGGTTCAAACCGATGCAGGTCACGAAAACGGTGTCTTCGTCGAAAAACTCGTTGATCTCCTTGAACACCCGCTGGGGCTTGATCGGGATGTTGTCGTAGTCGGTTTTCCGCTCCATTCTGGTCCTGATCTGGGCGATGTCGAGTTTTGCAGGAGGCCGCCTGACGTTCCGGCGCTTGAGCTCTTCGAGAAGGGCTTGGAGCGTCAACCTGGCGTCCGCACAGATGCCGAGATCGGGCATGAGGTTCTTGCCCAGTTGTCCCGGATCCACGTCCACGTGGATGAACTTGCGCCGGCCCTTGTAGACCTTGATGTCGCCGGTGTGGCGGTCGTTGAAGCGGGCGCCTACGGCGAGCACCACGGTGGAGTCCAGGAAAACCTGGTTGCCCGATCGCGTATTGCACTGGATGCCCACGTGGCCGGCCATGAGGGGATGGTTCCAGGGTATGCCGCTTTTCCCCATGTAACTGGTGACCACCGGCGCCTGGAGAGCCTCGGCCAGGGCCACGAATTCCTTGCAGGCATCCGCGAGGATGACCCCGCCTCCCAGGAGTATCACGGGCTTTTCGGCCGTTGTAAGCATGTCCACCGCTTTTTCAATCTGCTTCTTGCCGGGCGGTGTGCGGAAGACGGGCAGAGGCGCATCGGTCTCCGGATCGTATTCGATCTCCTCCTTCTGGACGTCGAGGGGCAAGTCGATCAGCACCGGTCCGGGCCGTCCTTCACGCATGATCCTGAAAGCTTCCCTGAAAACCCATGGCACCATGGCCGGATCCTTCACGCAGTAAGACTTCTTGGTGAGGGGTTTGACCACCTCGGCGATGTTCACGGCCTGGAAGGCTTCCCGGTCAAGCTGAGCCCGCACGTTCTGACCGGTGATGGCCAGAAGGGGAATCGAGTCCACCTGGGCCGTGTAAAGCCCTGTCACGAAGTTGCTGGCCCCCGGACCGGATGTGGCCGCACATACGCCGATCGTTCCGAGCGCGCGAGCGTACCCGTCGGCCATGTGGATGGCGCTTTCCTCATGCCGGGTCACCATGTGCTTGATGGTTCCGAGGTCCTTGAGCGCTCGATAAAAGGGTAGAATTCCGGCGCCCGGAATCCCAAAGATGTATTTGACTCCTTCGCTTTGAAGGATTCTTACGGCTGCCGCCATCGTCGTCATCTTAGCCATGGTTCATCTCCTTTCTCTCTTTCACTTTCGGATTTCGATATTCGGACGTTTCAAATGTGATGAAATCGTAAACGCTCATGACACTTACGAGGGTCGCCCCCGCCCATGAAGATCCCCCTCGTTCCCCCTTTTCCAAAGGGGGAAGTTCAAAAAGGTGCCGCTTCATTCCCCCCTTTAGTAAAGGGGGGCAAGGGGGGATTTCCACGGTAAAAAGTCCCAGACGGTCATTGCGAGGCGCGAAGCGCCCCTCCAGAGGCGGGCAAGCGCGGCAATCTCCTGGATTCCCGTTTCCACGGGAATGACAGAAGATGTCCGTTCCCGGTTACTTTCCGGTTCATCAATCCTTGGATGTCCAATGCTCATTCAGCCTCCGTGAAACCAAGTTCTTTTGAGATGGCCCGGGAGCAGGCCTTCACGGATTTTGCCAACGATTTGATTTTCCCGGGCGTGATGCGCATGGCCGCTCCGGATATGGATACAGCCGCCACAGGCTTTGCGCGGTGGTCCATGACAAGGGCCGCCACACACCGGACCCCCTGCTCCATTTCTTCATTGTCAACGGAATAGCGTTGCTCCCGGATGCGGTGGAGCTCGTCGAGGAGCCTGGATCGATCAACAAGGGTGTGAGAAGTAAAGGGGACCAGGGAGGTCCGTTTGAGGTATTCGTCCACTTCGGAAGAAATCCACTGGCTCATGAACATCTTTCCCACGCCGGTGCAGTAAAGGGGGACTCTGGCTCCCGGTTTGGTGAAGAGCTGAAGCATGGTGTAATCGCTTCGGACATGGTCCAGGTAAGCCACGTGGTCCCCGTCCTGTACGGCGAGGTTGACGCTCTCTCTGGTTTCGCTCATCAGCTCTTGCAGGTGGGGCCTTGCGATGGCTGTCAGGTTGAACTGCTGCTGAACCCTGGTGCCGAGTTCGAGGAACTGAATCGAAAGAGAGAGCCGCTTGGATACCGGATTCTGCTTGAGGTAACGGCGCTCAACGAGCGTGGATGTGATCCGGTGGACGGTGGGTGGGGGAAACCCGGTGACCGCAGAGAGTTCCCGGATGCCCATGCTTCCCGATTTGGCTACAGCCTCGATGATATCGAGCACCTTGTGAAGCGACTTCATGGGATGTTCCACATCACGGAATGTAATTTTAAGATATGATACACGATTATCCTCACGGCAAGGGGATGTCAAGGATTTTCGGGCATGCGGTTGCAGACCGCCAGATAGGCGCCGAAGGGCTTGGCCCATGTGCGGAAGACCGGCTCGAGACGGTCGAAAAAAGGGATCAGCCGGGGAGAGAGGCCCGGGGGGGCGAAAGCGGCGGTGGCCCAAACCACAGGCCCGAAGAGACGGCGCATCTCGGGATAGGCGTAAAACCGGCACCCGGTGAAGATCGTCTCGTGAAACCAGGAATCGTATTTGTCGGCAATGTGATCAAAGTCCATAATGAAACCAATAACCCAAAACGCGAGGTTTCGCCACCGCAGAATCCACTTTTGTTCTACAGAAACAGCGAAGAGCGTGTTATGGTAAAAGATCGAAATGACATTATGAAATCGGCCCAAGCAGATTTCATTTGAGGTAGTGTTTTGAAATTCATCCACACCGCCGATACCCATCTGGGCTTCGAAGTCATCAGGACGGCTCCTTCAGACGGCGCGGGTCGGAAGAGAAGGGCGAGATCCGTCTTCGAAAACTTCCTGAAGGTCCTGGAGCATGCGCTGAACGTCGAAGCCGACCTGTTCATTCACAGCGGGGACCTCTTCAACAAGTACTACATCCCCCAGGAGAAGCTCGATGAGCTGATTTCGCCTGTCAGGGCGCTGACCAAAGCCGGAATGGCCGTGGTGATCATACCGGGAAACCACGAGAGATCGGAGTTTCCCTTTGACCTGTTTCACGGCATTGCCGGCCTTTACGTCCTTGATCGGCCCAAGTCACTGATCCTCACCCTGGGCGGCTACGAGGTCGGGATTGCCGGTTTCCCTTTTATTCGCGAGGATTCGAAAAGGAGTTTCCTGAAGGCTTTGGAGGAAACCGAGTACGGGGACCTCCGGCCGGATTTCAACATCCTGGTGACCCACCAGGCTTTTGACGAAGCCCTGGTCGGGCCGGTGGGATACCGATTCAAGGCGGGTCGGCCGGACACGGTATCGCGGGACACGGTGCCTCTGGATTTCGAATACATTGCAGCCGGTCACATCCACCGCTACCAGATCCTTCCCCACCCTCTCAAACCCAGGTTGAGTTTTGTCTACCCCGGATCGACACAGCGCATGAGCTTTGCGGAAGTGGATGAGGAGAAAGGCTTTGTGGAAGGGGAGGTGGTGAACAACCGGATCGAAACGCGGTTCATTCCTCTGCCGGCATGGGACATGGAAATCGTGGAGATCGAAGCCGCGGGCCGGAGTCCGAAGGAAGTGGAAAAGGCCATACGGGACCAGTTCTGGCGATTCAATCAAGACCTTGTCATTCGTTTCAATCTGGTCGGCGGATATGGAGCGGGGGATTATCCCGAGGTCGACTTCGGCCGGTTGAGGAACGAGATGCCCGCGGTGCTCGAATGCCAGTTCGCCATCAAGGCGAGGAGGAGATGGATTCACAAATGACGCTCTCAACGTGGGAAAGCAAGGTGGTCTCTCCTCAAGAGGTCATGAAGAGGCTCAAGCCCGGGATGAACATCTTCCTGGGGACCGGCGTGGCCGAACCCAGATCGCTGGTGCAGCATCTCATGTCCTCTGAATCGCCCAATGTGCAAGATCTTTCTTTGATCCAGCTCGTGAGCCTGGGTGATGCGATCTCCCTGCAAGGGCTTCGTTCCCAGCGATGTCGTCTCAAGACGTTTTTTTCAGGATGGGTGGCCGGCGAGGCCATCACCGACGGGCTCGTGGATCTCATCCCGAGCCGGTTTTCCAGAATACCCCGATTGATCGAGTCAGGGCAGATCCCTGTCGACGCGGCTTTTGTGCAAATCACGCCTCCGAACGAGGCGGGATACAGCAGCCTGGGTGTGGCCGTTGACGTGGCCAGACAGGCGATGGAGCAGGCCTCTCTGGTGGTGGGCGAAATCAATCCGGATATTCCCGTCACCTACGGCGATACTTTCGTAAACGTTGCAGACTTTCACCTGCTCGTGCAATCCACAGACCCGCCCCTCTGGTTTCCCCGGTGGCCCGTGGATGATGCCTTCGACAAGGTCGCCGCCCATGTGGCGTCGGTGGTCGAGGACGGAAGCTGCATCGCCTTCTCCATCGGGCCCCTGTTCGAGGCCTTGGGCCGCCACCTGATTCATAAGCGGCACCTGGGGGTTCACTCTCCTTTCTTCACGGACCCTCTGATGGATCTGGTCAAGAGCGGGGCTGTCACGAACCGCCGGAAAGCGGCATGGAGAGGCAAATCCCTGGCGTCTTATGCTTTCGGCACCCGGGACCTGATGGCCTGGCTGAACCGTAATCCCATGGTGGAATTCCAGGGGGTCGACAAGGTTTTCGACCCTTTGCAGATAGGCCGGAACCCGAAATTCCTTGCCGTTCTCCCGGCGCGAAAAGTGGACCTCACGGGCCTGGTGGCGCTTCATTTCGGGAAGGGAAACGTGGCGGCAGGACCGGGGGAAGCCATGGACTTTCTCAACGGCGCAGAACTGTCGCCCGGGGGTCGCACGATCTTTGCGCTGCCCAGCCGCAACCGCAAAGGATGGGCCAACATTCGCCTTTCGGTCGGTGAATTCCCGAATCAACTGAATTTGCGCGAATCCGTGGACATGATCGTCACGGAGTACGGGGTGGCCAACCTCCGGGGACGGACCTTGCGGGAGCGGGCTCAGGCCCTCATCGACATCGCACACCCCGACGATCGCGCAAAACTCGTCGAGCAGGCCAGAAAGGAGAGGATTCTTTATCCGGACCAGATTTTTCTTGCAGAATGCGCCCGCCTGTACCCGGAAGACATCGGCGGCAAAGCAACGTTCAAAGGAGGTGTCGAAGTGCGGTTCCGGGCGATCAGGCCTTCCGACGAGGAGGAGATGCGCCGTCTCTTCTACCGCTTCTCGGACGAGGCGGTCTACTATCGCTACTTCAGCCCGGTGAAGGCGATGCCCCACAGCAAGATGCAGGAGTACGTGAATGTGGACTGCAACCGGGTCGTTTCCATCGTGGCCCTGACCGGCGCAGCGGGTGAGGAGCGCATCATCGCAGAGGCCAGGTTCGTCAGGGACCCGACCCGGCCTTACGCGGACGTGGCGTTTGTGGTTGACGAGGAATATCAGGGCCTGGGGATCGGGTCCTATCTTTACGCCATGCTCATCCGCCTGGCCAAGGAGCGAGGGATCAGGGGATTTACAGCGGATGTGCTGGCCTCCAACAAGGGGATGATGAGGGTATTCGAAAAGGGGGAACTGCCTGTGACCGCAAGGCTGGAACAAGGGGCTTTTCACCTGACCATCGACTTCGAGGATTCGTAGATCCTCTTGGTATCTGCGTCTCATAAATTGTGTATCGTCTTTTGGCGATTCAGAAATGGTGCGAAACTTCGAAAATCCGAATATCTAAATCCGAAACAATCTCAAAACGACAATGTCCAAAATCCAAAACAAACCGCAACTCAACCAGGTTCTCTTTTGTTTTGGTCATTCCGATTTTGATCATTCGACTTTGTTTCGAGTTTCGATATTCGAATTTCGGATTTCCGAGTCTCTGGCAAGGTGGTGAAGTCCGGGGCGTGATTCGATCATTTCAACTTGCTCTTTTCAGGGCAGGAACTTTGGAGACACGGAGCTAGTAGCCTGCGTTTTTGTTGAACTCCTGTGCGTCAATCTTCGTGACGCAGGGTTCTCCGGAGGCGCCCATGAGAGGCTTGATTTCACTGCACACCGCCATGGCTTCAAGGATGTTCGGGTAGAAGCCCACGCGCAACCTGATCCATTCTTCTCCTGCCAGGTCCGTCCTGTTCAGATAAACGTGGTACCCTTTTCTCATGAGCGCCGTGGCTGGCTGAACGGTTTTGTCGAGGGTTCGGACGGATGCGGCATTCACGACCCAAAGCCTTTCGCCCATTATGGCGGTTTTCTTCGCCGCTTGGTCGGGGGTCACGATCCTGAGCCGCGTGCCTTTTTGAATCGGCTTGGCCGGGAGATCTTCCGTTGATTGGAACTTGTCCATGTTGAGGCGAAAAAGGGCGGGCCATTTCAGAACGTCTCCGTACACGTCATGACGTCCCGCAATGTCGAAGAGGGTTTGGCTTTCACGGACCCAATAGAGCGTCTCTTCAACTTCGGGCTCCGATTCCGCGGTTGCCTCTTCTTTCTGCGGAGGTGTCGGAGGGTCCTCCTCCACGCCTGCCCCTCGGCCCTGAGGCTGCACGACGGCCATGGGGGCCGGGATGGGTTCTGAAACGGGCGTGGGGCTTTCGGCAGACCCAAGTTCCAGGAGTTTCAAATTGGCCTGGGCGATTTCAGCAAGCGATCTGCCGGAGAAGGAGGAAACATTGCTCGATTCGGCCGTTTCCTGCGGCTGAAGGGAAATGACCTTTTCGTACATCCGCCGGGCCTTTTCGGGCCGCCCTGTCCGGTGGTACACCACCCCCATGTTGAGGAGCGCATAGGGGTTGTCGGGGTTGATCGCCAACGCTTCCTCGAGTTTCATGGCCGCTTCCGCGTCGTTGCCCCTGGAGAGTTCTTCAAAGCCCTGATTGGAAAGAACCATGTCTTTGTTGGCGCAACCGGCAAGAGCAACGATGGCTGTCAAGGTTAGAAAAAGGCAAACAATATTTCTCAGGAAAACAAGGGGAGTCATAGCCTTTTGAGAGCCTCCTCCTCTCTTTGGAGTTCTTCAAGGAGCCGGCCTACGGCCCAGTTCTCGGAAACAGGGGTAACCGTGGCCCAGAGCTGTTTGGGCAGCTCCGCCCATCGGTAGGCGGACATGATTTTGTGCAGTTCGTTCTGTGTGAACCCGGACAGGATGAGAGCTCTTGCCATGTGTGAGGGCTCCTCCGCGCCCCATGCCGTGGGGAGGGAAAGAAGCTCCTTCAAGGATTTCGAGGCCTCTTCCGTCCTGACAAAGATGACCGGCCTGTCGTTGAAACCGGCCTTGTCCATGAAAAGGAGGAAAAACTTGTGCTCCGAAGGAGGATAGCCGCATACGAGAATGCCTTTCGGTCCGTACATCCTCTCTTCGGACTTCCCTACCTTCTCAAATGTCCCGTCTTCCATAGGTAGCCCCAACAAGTTTGACGGGCATCTTACCATCATGACGTGGTTGGCTCAACCTCTTTTATTCCTTGAATGTTTTCGGATGGTGGTTATTTTACCCGTCAATACTTGATCTTGAAAGATTCACAAAATGAAAACTCGGATGGCCCGTGAGAGGCAGACCGAAACAGGGGGAGTCATGATGACCGGACTGGAAGAAATTCGGAGCAGCAGGGATCTCGTCAATGAGATCAATTGGGATATGACACCTGAAGAAGCTGTCACGCTCTATCTTGAGTGGGGGAATAACTGGACCCACGGGAAACACCTCGTGAGATCCAAAAGGGATGTGTCCTATTATTTTGTGGTCAATACCTGGGACGACCCGCCCCTTATCTATCTGATTCGGCGCAACTCGGACGAAGCAAAGGAGTTGGCGAGAATCGAGATCCCTGTGCCGTTGAGAGATCGATTCCTGGCCGAAGTCGGCTACAACAGGGGCGTGTATGCGATCAACCACGAAATCCGTGTTTGGCTGAAGGAATCCCTGGAAGAGCCGAGCATGGCGATCCGGCACTGAAACAGGAAAGGAACACCCCAACGCTAACCCCAGTCTGATGAATTCGTCAAAAGTCCCACACGGTCATTGCGAGGCGCGAAGCGCCGTGCCTGCGCGCTGACCTGCCCGCCGTACAAGACTTTGGCAGGCGGGAGCGCTACGGCGCGCAAGCGTGGCAATCTCACGAACGTGCAGCGAGTTACGAGATTGCTTCCACCCTCCGCAGTAGCCTCCGTCCTCCGCAGTAGCACTGCTACGGAGGATGGATGCTACGGAGGACGGGTCGCTTCGCTCGCAATGACCGAGTCGCCGTTTTCTGACTTTTTACCGTGAAAATCCCCCCTGGCCCCCCTTTTTCAAAGGGGGGAAGTTTCCTCGTTTCCTTCGTCATCCCCCTTTTATAAAGGGGGATCGAGGGGGATTTTCATGGGCGGGGGCGACCCTCGTAAGGGTCATGAGCGTTTACGAGTTCATCGGTGTTCAGAAAGAAGATTTTGAAAATCAAGAAATCGATCTCGCCAGATCGGCCCCGGCTGCACGGGCTTCCTGAAGATAATCGGGATTCTTCAGGACATCCCCTTCGAAATCGAGGCCTCGATACAACAAGGTTTTCCACAATTCTGCGTCTAAAGCATCAAAGAAGTACCGGACGGTGAGCAGGACCCCGTCGAAAAGTCTCTTTCCTTTCGTGGCCCCCGCGGAAATGAAAAGCCCCTTTTTGCTGTAGTCTTTCTTTCCAAAAGGGGTTTTTTCTATCCAGTAGCGTTTCACCCACAGCGATTGGCAGCGGTCCATCATGATCTTCGTGAGGCTGCTCACGGTGTAGAAAAATATGGGAGAGGCCAGAATCACGCCCTGACACGCGAGAAGCTTGTCGTAGAGGGGTTGGAAATCGTCCTTGATGACACATCGACCCGTCTCCTTGCACCCGTAAATTTCCAGGCACGGCGACATCCTGAGATCGCGAAGCACGATCTCCTCCACCCTCGCCCCTCCTTCCCTGGCTCCTTCTACCGCTTTCTTGAGCAAGAGGGCGGTGTTTCCTTTTCGCCGTGGACTCCCGTAAATCGCAAGGATCGTGGTCATCATGAAACCTCCGTCTTTCCTTATACTCCAGCGAGGAAAGTCAAGGCAACCGGGAAGTGAACGAGACAGGTGATGGGAAGTCTAGGTAGACACGCCCGGGCAATTCTTGTAAAAGAATCATAATGCGCTCGTAAACGCTCATGACCCTTACGAGGGTCACCCCCGCCCATGAAAATGTAGGGGACGGCTTTGCGCCCTCCCGCAAGCGGGCGGGAGTAAATCCCCCCTGCCCCCCCTTTTCGAAAGGGGGGGACTTTGTGGCGGCTCCTTAAACCTCCCCCTTTATCAAAGGGGGATTGAGGGGGATTTTCATGCGCGGGGGTGGCCTGCGCCTAGGCCATAAGCGTTTACGAGGCCGTCAATTTTGGATTGGTACGAAACTTGCTCAAGAAATCGAATGCATGGGTCGGCGCTAGCCCGGGTGGGATCGGCCCGACAACCGTCAATCTTTTAAAATCATTCAGGGGGGTTCATCATGGCGAAAATGTTGTGGAAGCCGTCGGAAGAAAGAATCAGAAACAGCCACATGTACCGGTTCATGAAGTATGTCAACGAGAAATACAAGCAGGACTTCACTGAATATGCCCCCCTGTACGCGTGGAGCGTGGATAAGATCCCGGATTTCTGGGCGGCTATGTGGGAATTTGCCGAGATCAAGGCCTCGAAGCCCTATGACGAGGTCGTGGATGACCCTTACAAATTGCCGGGCGCCAAGTGGTTTTCGGGAGCGAGGCTGAATTTCGCCGAGAACCTTCTCCGGTTCAGAGACAATCAAACCGCGCTTGTTTTCGCTGGAGAAGACAAAGTGACAAGAACGGTCAGCTACGCGGAGCTTCACGATGAGGTGGCCCGTCTGGCAAAGCCGCTCAAGGACATGGGAATCGAGCCGGGTGACCGGGTCGTGGGTTTTGTTCCCAACATGCCCGAGAGCATCTTTGCCATGCTCGCGGCCACGAGCCTGGGAGCGACGTGGTCCTCCTGCTCTCCGGATTTCGGTATCAAGGGCGTCCTGGACCGATTCGGCCAGATCAAGCCGAGAGTGCTTTTCACGGCCGACGGTTACTGGTTCAAGGGCAAAAGGCTGGACTCCCTTGAGCGAATCTCCGACATCCTGAAAGAGCTCCCGAGCATCGAGAAGGTCGTTGTGGTGCCCTACACGGAAGAGGAACCAAAGATCAGCGGAGTACCCAAAGCGATTGCCTACAAAGACTTCCGGTCATCCCAGGCGAACCTGACCATGGACTTCGTTCAGCTCCCCTTTGATCATCCCCTCTACATCATGTATTCCTCAGGGACCACAGGGCTTCCCAAGTGCATGGTTCAGAGCGCAGGAGGGGTGCTCATCAACCAACTGAAAGAACTGCTGCTTCACACCGACCTGAAACGGGGAGACACCATTTTCTACTTCACCACCTGCGGATGGATGATGTGGAACTGGTTGACGTGCTCCCTGGCCGTGGGTGCGACGCTGATGCTCTACGACGGGTTCCCTTTTCATCCGCACGCAGGCGGGCTCTGGAAGATGGCGCAGGATCACAAGATCTCGATTTTCGGGACGAGCGCGGGTTACATCGCCGCTCTCATGGGGGCCGGCGTGAAACCGGGCAGGGAATACGACCTGGCGCCTCTGAAAGCCCTGCTGTCCACAGGATCCCCTCTGTCCATCGAAGGATTTGAGTTCGTTTACAACGAGGTGAAGAAAGACATTCAGCTCGCTTCCATCTCGGGGGGATCGGATATCAACGGCTGTTTTGCCGCAGGAAATCCCATGGGGCCCGTGTATGCCGGCGAACTTCAGTGCCGGTGCCTGGGCATGAAGGTGGAGGCCTTTGATGAAAACGGCAAGCCTGTCCGAAACCGGCAGGGTGAACTGGTCTGCCTGGCGGCTGCGCCTTCCATGCCCATCTACTTCTGGGATGATCCTGAGGGCGAAAAGTACCGGAACGCCTATTTCGATGTGTATCCGGGAATCTGGAGACATGGGGATTTCATCGAAATCAATGACCGGGGCGGGGTCACCATTTACGGGAGATCGGACGCCACCTTGAATCCCGGAGGGGTCCGGATCGGCACCGCAGAGATTTACCGGCAGGTGGAGCAGATGCCGGAGATCGAAGACAGCCTGGTGGTTGGGCAGGACTGGAAAGGGGACGTGCGGGTCATCCTTTTCGTCAAGATGGCTCAAGGCCGGGAATTGACCGAAGAGATCAGGAACACGATAAAAACCACCCTTCGGAGCAGTGCATCGCCCAGGCATGTGCCCGCAAAGATCATCCAGGTGCCGGATGTTCCCTACACGCTGAACATGAAAAAGGTGGAGCTGGCCGTCAAGAAGGTCATCCAGGGGCAGGTGGTGCTCAACAAAGACGCCCTGAGAAACCCGGAGGCCCTGGACTATTACGCGCAGATCAAGGAGCTCCAGGAAGACTGATTCGGCATCGGAAAAACGATCGAAGAACTTCAAGTGGTTTCTCGCCCGCTCCCCTTCGTGAGGCTCAGGGTCGCTGGAGTCCGCAGCTCTCGGTGATCTCTGAGGGCTCTGTGAGAAACCTCTTCTAGCGCGGGTCGCTGTCGGCTGCGAAGGTGATTTTGTGCTGCCTGATCTTCTTGTAGAGGTGGGTTCTGTGTATGCCCAGGATCGCTGCGGCCCGGGACTTGTTGTAGCGGGCGATTTTCAGCGCCCGGATAATGGCATCCTTTTCCGCACCGGCATGGGCGTCCCGGATGGAAACGGCGGAAGCCTTGGAGAAGCTCTTGTGACCCCGGTAGAGGTGAAAGGGCAGATCTGAGAATCGAATCGCGTTCCCCTGGATGGAGGAGACGACGCGCTCCAGCACATTGAAGAGTTCTCTCACGTTACCCGGCCAGTGGTAATGAAAAAAGACCTCTTCCACGTCGGATTCCATCGTGATCTCCGGCAGAGAAGCTTCGGCGGCGATCTGCTTCAGATTGTGTTTGGCCAGCGGCAAGATGTCCTCCCGCCTTTCCCTCAGGGGTGGAATGTAGAGCGGTATGACGTTCAGCCTGTAATACAGGTCCTTTCGAAAACGTCTTTCCGTCAGCATTTCTTCGAGGTTCTGGTTGGTCGCTGCGATGAGGCGAAAATCCGATCGAATGAGGGTCGTTCCGCCGACACGCTCAAACTCCTTGTCTTCAAGGACGCGCAGAAGCTTGGGCTGCATGGAGAGCGGAAGATCACCGATTTCATCCAGGAGGACGGTCCCGTGTTTTGCCAGGTCGAACTTGCCCGGTTTGCCGCCCGCCTTGGCCCCCGTGAAAGCGCCCTTTTCATATCCGAAGAGCTCTGATTCAAGAAGGTCCTTGGGTATGGCCGCGCAGTTAATCCTCACAAAGGGATATATCTTTCTAGGACTGGCGTGATGAATGCCTTGGGCGAAAAGCTCCTTGCCTGTCCCGCTTTCTCCGGTGATCAAGACAGGAAACTGGGTCGCCGCCGCCCTCAAAGCCTCTGTCTTGAGTGACTTGATCGCTTCACTCTCGCCGACAATGCTGTCCAGGGTATGCCGTGTGGAGCGCAAGGAGATGAGCTCTTGTTCGTAGTGCTCGACCTTTGATTCAAGGAGGGAGAGCTTCTTGGCGAGTTTTCCCACGTCCCGCACATTCTTGAACATGACCTGGCCGAACACGGCGATCACCTTTCCGTCTTTCTTGATGGGAATGCGCTGTACGACCATGCGCTGTCCCTTGATCAGATGAGAGTGATTGATCTCGGGGATGCCGCTCCTGGCAACAAGGTGCATTCTTGTGTTCTCGATCACCTCGGTGCAATGTTTCCCGATTTGGGCCACAGGATCCACCCCCAAAAACTCGCCGTAGGGCCTGTTGAAATGGGTGATGTATCCATCCGCGTCGGTGATCATGACGCCGTTATGGATGGAATCCAGGATGAGGTTCATCATGTCCAGTCGCTGGTTCAGCTCGATCAGGTCGCTCTGTGAGCACGCGTTTTCCGCTGCATGCACGGAATCGCCCGATCCTTTTTCCGAGATACTCATCCTGACACTCTCCGTTGTAGGTAATTTGATACAGAGTCTAGGGGTTTTGCCGGAAGAGGGCAAGCAAAAACTTGAATGTTGCCCGCTTCTATGTTTGAATAACGCATCTCAGGGTTGAAGTGCCTGGAATGATTATGAAACCGGAGGAAGTGCCATGGACACGAAGAAGAGCATTTTAGAGGGCAAGAAAATTCTTATCGTAGATGACGAACCCGACGTTCTGGACACGCTGGAGGAGTTGCTTTCCATGGCTGTGGTCACGAAAGCCTCGACCTTCGGGGAGGCCAAGAAACATCTTGAAAGCCAGCCCTTTGATTTCGTTGTGCTCGATATCATGGGCGTCGACGGCTACGCGTTGCTGGACATCGCCAGGGAGAAAAAAATCGCCGCCGTCATGCTCACGGCCCATGCGCTGAGTCCTCAGGACACGATGAAGTCCTTCAGAGGCGGAGCGGCGTCCTATGTGCCCAAGGACAAGATCATGGATCTTCCTGCGATCTTGGCCGACATCCTGGAAGCAAGGAAAAAGGGAAAGAGCATGTGGTGGCGATGGTTGGACAGGATGGACAACTATTACCAGGAAAAGTTCGGTCCGGATTGGAAGAAGGAGAACAAAGATTTTTGGGATAAATTCACCATGTACACTTAGTGGATGGATTTTGAAATGTAGTAAATCAAAGACATGTAGCGACGCCGCTACAGGTGCTGTCGCCTCGAAGGGGGTCTGAATGGCGTCCCGCGACCGCCCTGACGGTCCCCCTCCGTGGAACTGTCGGCCGGGCAGCGAGAACCAGTGGCTGCATAGTCTTTCAGCATGGCTCGACCTGGAGACCGATGAAATTTCCGAGCTTGTTGGACTGAAACTTGCAAACTCCATAGATAGAGCCCTCGGACCGCACCTGCACACTCATCTTACGTCCGTGCCTCCGGATGATGAAAGGAGAAAAGACCGTGGATATCAGAGAACCGGAAATAGGACGAGATGACATTCTCAGCCTCAATGATCCAAACTTCTGCGCCGACAACGTGTGCATCGTCACGGGGTGCGGCACGGGAATCGGGCGAGCCACCTCAGTGGCTGCTGCGGCGAACAATCTGATGACCGTGGGTTTGGATATCAACGAAAAAGAAGGAAAGAAGACTCAAAAGCTGGCCCGTGACCTGGGCGGCCAGATGATCTTCATTCAGGCCGATCTCGGGAAGGACACGGACATCGAGAAAGCCGTCGCCGATGCAGCCAAACTGGGAGCGGTCAAGTTCCTGGTCAACATCGCCGGCATCCAGCACATCGACTCGATCGAGAACTTCCCCATGGAAAAGTACGATCTCATGCAGAGACTCATGCTCCGCGCGCCCTTCTATCTATCGAAATTAGTCATTCCCCACATGAAAATGAGCCATGACGGCACGGGCGCCATCGGGAACATGGCCTCCATTCACGCCCACATCTGCACGGTCAACAAACCCGTTTACAACATCACCAAGTTCGGATTGAGGGCGCTGTCACAGTCTATTTCAGCGGAAGGGGGAGGCAAGATTCGCTCCTTCACCGTGAGCACGGGCTTTGTCAAGACGCCGCTGGCTCTCAACCAAATTCCTGCTCAGGCGGAGCAGCGGGGTATTTCCCAGGAAGCGGTGGTGACGGAGGTCATGATGGGCAAATCCCGCGTCAAGGAAATGATGGCGCCCATCGAAGTCGCCAATCTTTTCATGTTCGGACTTTCAAGGTTTTCGAAATACCTGGTAGGCGGGGACTTGCTTTTTGACGGCGGTGTGGTGCTGACATATTAGTGTCGTGTACCATACCTTCCTTCGCTTCAATGTCATTTCGAGCGGAGCGGGAAATCTAACGCAATCTCGGCGCAGTGAAAGATCTGTCTCTCCGGTCGAGATGACAGGTCAAGAGGAGATCTCAACGGCCGGTTTTGACGGGTGCGACGGCGCTTCTGAATTCCGATGCGACAAAGGCGATATGATTTTTCGCCTCCCCGCTTGCCCGTTCGCTGTCCCCGGCTTTGATCGCCTCCAGAATGCTCCGGTGCTGGTCTGCGATGCGTTTCCTGTTTCCTTTTTTTTGGAAAATTTTTTCTCTGGACATTTTCTGGGTATCCCAGAGCAGGTGATACACGGAAGCGATCAGGTGGGAGAAGAGGGTGTTGTGGGCTGCCAGGGAAATGGTGATGTGGAAATCAGCGTCCGTTCTTGCATCATCTTTCCCTTTTCGAAGATTATCCTGCTCCTTTCGGATAATGGCTTCAAGCTTTGCAATGTCGGCAGGGGTTGCCCTCTGAGCCGCGGCGTAGGCCGTCCAGCCTTCCATGACGCCGCGGATTTCCAGAAGTTCGAAGAGCCGCCCCGTATCTTGGCCGATCAGCATGGTGAGGGGATCTCGAAGGGAATTCTCGGCAAGGGACTTGACCAGGATTCTGCTGCGGGGTTTGATCTCGATAAAGCCCATGGCCTGCAAGGCATTGAGGGCCTCCCTCAAGGGCGGGCGACTCACACCGATGAGCAACGCCAACTCCCGTTCGGAAGGCAGTTCATCGCCGGGCTTGAGTTCTCCCCGGCTTAGCAACGCCTTGAATTGCTCGATGATCTCGTCGGAGATCTTTTTTGATGAGATTCTTTTGAACATCCTGTGACCGGATTTTTTATGATCTGGTAATACCAAGTTTTAGTAGGCGACGCAAGACTTTTATGATAATAGGGCTTTGATTTTTTCCTTGACACCAAAGGGGCATTGTGGATATTGGTCTTACCAGAATACATGGCGATGTTTGATTCTTTGGCACGATGTCTCCACCTGCAGCCTTTGGTTCGAAACCATGGTGAAAGGATCCCGCAAATAGTCCAACACACCCGTCTTTAGTTGCTTTTGCTCCCCGGAGCAAGGAGAGGTTGATGCAAGTCGGTCTCCTGTGCGGCCAGAAAAGAGTGGATCTGGATCTTCCGGATTCCGTCGGTGTCCTTGAGATGAAAGCACTGCCGGCTCTGAATGATCCGGTAAAAGCCGCGTATGAAGCCCTTTCCAACCCCATCGAAAGCCCTCCCCTCAAAGACCTCGCACTCGGGAAAAAGAATGCCTGCGTGGTCATATCCGACATTACCCGGCCTGTTCCCAACAAGATCATCCTCCCCCCTGTGCTGAAAACCCTCGAAGACAGCGGGATCAAGAAGCAGGACATCACCATCCTGATCTCCACGGGGATGCACCGGCCGAACCTGGGCGAGGAGCTCGAATCCATGGTCGGGCGGCAGATTGTGGATCAGTACCCCATCGTAAACCACTATTGCCGCAAGTCCGAGGAATACCGCAGAATCGACGAAATCGACGGGGCGCCCATCGAGATCAACACGTATTACCTCGATGCGGACCTGAAAATCCTCACGGGCCTGATCGAGCCTCATTTTTACGCGGGGTACTCGGGAGGACGGAAAGCGATTCTTCCCGGCATCTCGAGTTTCGAGACCATGAAGTTCATGCACTCCTACAAGATGATCGATGATCCCAAGGTCACGAACTGTGTCCTCGAAGGGAACCCCTTTCACGAGTACGGGATCCGCGTCACCGAGCTGGCTGGGGCCGATTTCATCCTCAATGTGGTCATCAACAAGGAAAGGGAAGTCTCGGGCATTTTCGCCGGCCATTACAACCACGCCCACCTCGCGGGGTGTGACCTGGTCTACAGGCACTCGGTGGTGCCCGTCGACGGGCTCATGGATTTGGTCATCACCTCCGGGGGAGGGTACCCCCTCGATGCAACCTTTTATCAGATCAGCAAGGCCCTCATCTGCGCCAAGAACATCTTGAAACCGGGCGGCACCATCGTGGTGGCCTGTGAGTGCCGGGAAGGCCTGGGGAGCATGGAGTTCTGCGGGATCATGCGGTCGGTTTGCACTCCTTCGGAGTTTTTCGAGGGGTACTGCCGGCCCGAGAACTTCGTGATCGATCAGTGGTGCGCCCAGAACATTTACCAGGTTCTGGACTATGCGGGAAAGGTGTACATTTACTCTCCCGGTCTCTCCTACGAAGACGTCATGAAGATGGGAGCCATCAAGATCGACGATGTTCAGCCCACCGTGACGAGGCTGCTCGAAAGCCATGGAAGAACGGTTGCGGTCCCCGACGGTCCATACGTCATAGGAATGGTGAAAAAATAACATGCCTGAATTCATGCAAATCCTTGTGGGTGTTCTTTTCCTGATTCTTGTCTTCATTGCCACGCGGTACGGGATTTTCCTTCGGATCAAGGGGGCCTGCAAATTCGTGGTCAAGGATCTGGAGCGGCAAAAGGCTTTTGACGCAGCTTCCGCGGCCGAACTTCCTTATGCCAAGCCAAGCTATTTCCACATCGGGCTGAGGGATTTCAGGCCCAAGGCCGTGCAGTCATTGCTGGAGGGTGGGGTCGTAGGCAAAACCGCAGACGAAAAGTACTACCTGAAAGTGAGACCCGTGGACCTGGAACTTCGATGAGAAATTTCGGGGTGTTATCACACGGGGGAGAGAGTCCGACGGGGCTTGAAAGGATCCGGGTCACGCTCATCCGAGGTGTCATTTCGAAGGAGCGTTCACAGTGAACAACCGGACAAAGAAAGGAGGTGAGTTGCCTAAGTGCTGGAAGGGTCGTCTGACCAAGAACTCGCATGACCATGAACCTTAAATGGAGGGAAATGAAATGAGAAAGATCGGTTTGGCTGTTCTGGTATTCATGGTGGCCGTTGCATTCGTGGCAGCAGGCCCCGGAGATTCTTTCGCCCAACAAAAAAAGAAAATCGAAAAATTCGGCGAGGACAAGAGAGCCGCGGAGTGGAAAAACAAGAAGTGGACCACGTCGGACAAGAAGTTCACCATGCGCATCAGCGACCCCTGGGGGGGCCTCAACTTCGCCGAGATCACCAAGCACTTCTGCGACAGTGTGAGGGCTGCCAGCGGCGGAAGGCTCGACATCAAGTGGTTCCCCACCGGTGCGATCGTTCCGGCCATGGAGATTTTCGACGCCACGGCCAAAGGCACCCTGGACGCCTTTCACTCCTGGCCCGGTTACTGGAAAGGGAGAAACGAGGCCTTTGTGGCTTTTGCGTCGGTGCCCTTCGGCCTTGATGCGGAAGGCTACAACATCTGGTACTACGAGCGGGGCGGCAAGGAGATGTTTGACGAGCTCTACGGCCGCTTCGGCCTGGTGCCTTTCTTCTGCGCCAACGTGGGCCAGGAACTGGGCCTCCACTCCAACAAGAAGGCAACCAAGATGAGTGACTTCAAGGGCATGAGGATCAGGACCCCGGGCTGGTACATGGACATCCTGACCCTTCTCGGCGCTTCGGTGACCCCTCTTCCGGGGTCGGAAATCTACGTGGCCCTGGAAAGGGGCGTCATTGACGCGTGCGAGTTCAGCTCCCCTGCCGCCAACATCCCGGCGGGTTTCCACGAAATCACCAAGTACGTCATCGAGCCGGGCGTGCATCAGCCTTCGTGCCAGTTCGACGTGGTCTTCAACAAGAAAAGGTTCGACGAGCTTCCCGATGACCTGAAGGCCATCGTCGAGATCTGCGCCAAGGAGACCCAATTGTGGGCCTGGGCATGGCAGGAGAACCTGAACATCGATGCCCTCAAGATCATGCAGAAAACCACCGAGTTCATCAAGATGGAAGACGCCACCGTCGTGGAGTTTGCCAAGACCAGTTTCAAGTACCTCGAAGATCTCTCGGCCAAGAATCCGGACGTGAAGAAGGTGCTCGACTCCCAAGAGGAGTTCAAGAAGGAGTTTGCGTTCTGGAGAGAGATGCGAGGCGGCGTTGCGCCCTGGCCCAAAGAAATGGTGCTGAAGGGTAAGCTGTACCAATAGAGGAGGTCTTCCTCACCCTCATACCCTCGTCACTCGGTCCTTTCTATTTGGGAGAGGGCCGGGTGAGCCGAGGATGGGAGAGACGGAAAGGAACCGGAGATGAAAAAGTTTGTCCGCTTTATCAATGCCATGAACGACCGGATCGGCAAGGTGGCCTGCATTCTCATCCTGCCCATGGCCGCGGTCACGGTTTACGAGGTCATGATGCGAAGGGTGTTCAATGCCCCCACGGCTTGGGGCTTTGAAATGACCGTCTACATCTACGGCGCCCATTACATGTTCGGCATGGCTGCAGCCTACCTCTACGACCGCCATGTCCGGATCGACATCATCGTCCTCCAGTTGCCCAGGAAGGCCCAGCTCTGGCTCCGCTTGATCACCTTCTGGATTATCTTTGTTCCCTTTATCGGCTGCTTCACCTATGCCGCGATCGTTTACGCCGCCCACTCGTGGGAGATCTGGGAGCACAGTTGGAGCGCATGGAAGCCTCCCCTGTATCCCTACAAGACAGTGATGCCAGTGACCATGTTCTTGTTGCTCCTCCAGGGCATCGCCAACTTTTTCCGTGACTACTACGAGCTGAAGGGAGAAAAGATATGAATCCCGAAACGTTGGCTTTGGTGATGTTTGGAACGCTCTTTGTCACCCTGTTCCTGGGGCATCCCCTGGCCTTTTCTCTCGGCATCTTGGCGCTGGTTTTCGGCGTGATCGGCTGGGGCGGATCTCCGGACTTGGTTTTCAACCTGCTGGCCAACCGAGCTTACGGGGTCATGGAAGAATATGTGCTCGTGGCCGTGCCGCTTTTCATCTTCATGGCCCAGGTGCTCGATTCCTCAGGGATCGCGGAGAAGCTCTTTGAAAGCATGCACATCATCATGGGACCCGTGCGCGGGGGCCTGGCCCTTGCCGTGATCATCGCCTGCGCCATTTTCGCCGCAACCGCCGGCGTGGTCGGCGCCACCGAGGTTTCGGTCGGGCTGCTGGCCGTGCCCGCCCTCATGAGTCGAGGGTACAACGTCTCCCTGACGGCAGGAGCCATTTGTGCAGGGGGAACGCTCGGCATCATCATTCCACCCAGCATCATGCTGGTGGTTTACGGCAGCCTGGCCGCTTTGTCCGTGGGCCATCTCTATGCAGCCGCCTTCGGGCCGGGCATTCTCCTCTCCGCCCTATACATCGCTTACATCGCGATCCGCTGCGGCATCCGGCCCTCGGACGGGCCGCCGCTTCCCAAGGAGGAGAGGGTTTACTCGGCGCTCTACAAGGTGAAGATTTTTATGACCTCTCTCTTTCCAGCCGTGGTGCTTGTCATCGTCGTGCTGGGAAGCATCCTTTTCGGTGTGGCCACCCCCACCGAGGCGGCGGGCATGGGGTGTGCCGGGGCCGTTCTCCTGGCCATAGGCTACAGAAAGTTCACCTGGAAGGCCATTTACAATGCCTCCTGGTCCACCTTTCTCACCACGTCCATGGTCATGACCCTGTTCCTGGGCGGAAACGCTTTTCAGGCCATTTTCATGGGCCTGGGCGGAGGAGACGCCGTGACCCGGATTCTCATCGGGACCGAGATAGGGCCCTACGGTGTGTTGTTCATCATGATGGGGATCGTCTTCTTTTTGGGTATGTTCATCGACTGGCTTGGCATTCTTCTGATCGTGATCCCCATTTTCGTGCCCGTGGCCATGGAGCTGGGATTCAACCAGCTCTGGTTCGCGACCCTGATCTGCGTCAACCTCCAGATGGCCTTCCTGACGCCGCCCTTCGGCTACTCCCTCTTTTACCTCCGCGGCATCGCGCCTCCCGAGATGACCATCATCCACATTTACAAGGGGGCGGTGCCCTTTATCGTGCTCCAGTGGATAGGCCTCTTCTTGTGTATCCTTTTCCCTGATATCATTCTCTGGCTTCCCAGATTGGCCTTCGGAACGGCTGTGGGGTAGACAGGTTCATCCATCTGGCGTATCGGAAAGGAGGTGGGAGAAAAAAGGAGCACTGACCTTGGACCTGAGAGCGAATGTTCAACCTGCATCGGCAAGGGAGGTGTGCAGCCATGAAAAACACCCTGGGGTCGAAACGTGTGTGTCTGGTCCTGCCCTTCTTGATCACCCTGATGTTTGGGCTGTTGCCGGGAGCTTCGGCAGCAGATGAGCCCTATCGTCTCGGGGTCGCCCTCGGTTTCACGGGCACAGGGGCGACTTATTCCAATGAGGGCCTGGAAGGCGTCAGGCTGGCCGTGGAGGAAATCAATGCCAAGGGAGGCATGCTGGGAAGACATCCCATCGAATTGTCGATAAAGGACACCTACACAAACCCGGAGGTTGCGCTCATCGAGGTGAAGAGGCTTATTGCTGAAAACCGGGTGCAGGCGATCATCGGGACCTATTCGAGCGCTTCGGCCCTCGCCATCAAGCCGTCGTGTTTCGAAAACAGAGTTCTTCACATCGCGACCATCAGCAACTCCGAGGACATTACGAAAGTCAACTTCAGCCCTTACACGTTTTCCGTGGTTCCCAATACGTACATGCAGGCCAAGGCCGTAGCGCTGGGCGTCGCAAAGCTGGCCAGGGAGAGAGGCTGGACGACGTACTGCACGATCGCTTCAGATTATGCCTGGGGCCATTCCACACAAGAATTGACGGTGAGATTCCTCAGGGAGATCGTTCCGAAGTTCAAGATGGTCAGGGCTTTCTGGCCTCCTCTGGGGGAGAAAAGCTTCACGGCCTACAGAATGGCGATCACGGCCTACAAGCCCGACTGCCTGGTCGGCTTTCTCGCCGGTGAAGACAATGCGATATGGATCAGGCAGAATGTGGGACCCGAAGGCTTTCTCCGGAGAACTCCTTATCCCGGGTCCCTGATTAGCGTGACCGAGCTGATGGAACAGTCCAAGATCCTCGACCGGGGAATGATCGGGCTTGCCAGGTCACCCTTCTTCGCCCACATGGATGTTCCCATGATGGCCGCTTTTGTGAAGAACTACCTGGCGAAATACAAGAGCTATCCGAGCGACTGGGCCGTCATGTCCTATGACGGGGTTCACATCCTCAGGCAGGGACTGGAGAAGCAGGGCACTGTTGAGAAGAACGCGGAATTCGCACTCAAGGGCATGACCGTGGACACGTGCCGGGGGAGGCTTTTCTTCCGTGAAATTGACAACCAACTGAGCTGTTCATCCTACATGGGGGTGGTGACCGATGATCCCAAGTATCCCTTTCCGATTTACGGGGATCTGATGGAGATGAAGGGGCCCGATTCCTGGCGTCCGGAGCATGAAATCCTGGACGCAAGGACGGGCCTGCGCAAATAGCCGGCACGGAGGACCTGCGGGTTGTCCGTGCGACCCACGTTGACACAAGGAGAAAGGATATTTTCAAATGAGTCGACAACTACCCTTGGAGCGAGTTGCCGTGGTAGGCTCCGGCATCCTGGGCACCCAGATCGCGATGCTGGCGGCCCACACGGGATATGCGGTGAAGGTTTTCGATCCCCGTGCTGAAGCCTTCACCCAGACTTTCGAGAAAATCCGCACCGATCTTCGCGGCAAAGGGATAACGCCCGTCATCCCTTGGGATGCGTGGGATCGCTGTGCGCAGGCAGTTCGGCATGTCACGGAACTGGATCAGGCGGTGAACGACGCGGATCTGGTCATCGAGGCGATCCCGGAAAACCTGGAACTCAAGAAGAAGATTTTCAAGGAATTAGGGGAAAAGACGGCCCCGCAAGCCATCCTGGCCACCAACAGCTCCTCCATGCCGGTTTCCCGTTTTGAGGCGGAGAGCGGCCGGTCCGAGTATTGCCTGAACATCCACTTCTATTTCCCCCTCCAGGGAGTCAATATGGTCGACATCATGGGGGGAACGCGGACCCTGCCCGAGGTGCTCGAAAAGGGCTCCTCGTGGATTCGTTCGCTCGGGTTCATTCCTCTTACGGTGAGGAAGGAACTCCTTGGTTTTTGCTTCAACCGGGTTTGGAGGGCGATCAAGCGGGAAGTGCTCTACATGTGGGGGAACGATTTCGTGGACTTCCAGGATGTGGACAGGGGATGGATGGTCTTCACGGGGATGAAAGAAGGGCCCTTCGCCCTGATGGACAAAGTGGGGCTGGACGTGGTATGGGACATCGAGATGGTCTATTTCAGCGACTCCAGGGACCCGAAAGACCATCCGCCCAAAGCGCTCAAGGAAAAAATCGAAAGGGGAGAACTGGGGGTCAAGAGCGGAAAAGGCTTTTACACGTATCCGAACCCTGTGTATCTGAGTCCTGACTTCTTGAAGCCTTCCAAGTAGAATCGGGAAGCCGGCTTCAAGGTGGGCTGTGTGCCTCGAAGTCGAGCTTCCTTTTTTTGTTCTATGGAGAGGTTTTTCGTGAATAAGCAGAATACGGTTTTGACGCTGATTTTCCTGCTCTGCCTGTCTTCCCCGGCCGAAGCGACCTGGCTCGTCGACCCGAAGAAGTTTCACGCCTCGGTCCACGGCCAGTTTTCTTGCCAGGACTGCCATGAAGACCTAGGGCAAGAGGACCTCCATCCCAGTCCGGCGGACATCGTCAAGAAGAGGACGGATTTCTTCGACGTGGATCAATGCCTCGCCTGTCATGACGACGTCCTCGACACGCTGGAAGCGGGAATGCACGGAACCAGGAAGGTGGAAAACCCTGACCGGTACAAAAAGTGCTATCGCTGTCACGAGCCCCACACCCAGACCCCGCTTCATGAAGAGACGAACCGCTTCGACCCCGCCAGACCACGCCACGAGCAATGCGGGGTCTGCCACGAGGAAAAGAAGGCCTTGCCTCCGCTCCAGGAAGAGGATGAAACGTGCATGCAATGCCACCGCGCAATCAGCGCCGGCGATGAAGAAAGGCTCCGAAAGATTTGTTTCCACTGCCATGCCCGGGAGGGGACCCAAGCCCAACATTGGACGGCAAAGAAGCTCGGCCTCATAGGGCCTGATGACTATGAATCCACGGCGCATGCGAATCTGGCCTGCACGGAATGTCATCCGCAGGCCGTAAGATTCAGCCACGGCCGGCAGGAACCAGCCGATTGCACCAGGTGCCATACGCGCCATGACGAAAAGGTGGCTCATGAGCTCCATGGACTGGTCACCTGTGAGGCCTGTCATCTCGGCGGGGTGAAGCCTGTAAGAGACGAGAGGTCGAAACAGATCGTTTGGGAAACAGCTTTTAGACCGGATGAGCCGTCGCTGATCCATGACATGGTCGCCCACTATGACGATGCGGCCTGCCGGAGGTGCCACAGCAAGGGAAACCGGATCGGCGCGGCGGCCATGCTTCTTCCTCCCAAGAGTGTTCTTTGCATGCCCTGTCACGCAGCGACTTTTTCGGTTGGGGACACGATAACGATCGTCGCGCTCATCGTTTTTGCGGCCGGCATCGTCCTGATGTTCGCCTATGTGCTCACGGGGTCCCGGGGTGAAAAAGCGTTAGAAGCCCACCCGAAGTCAGGGGGGCAGGTGGGCAGGGTAGCCAAGGCTCTGGTTCTGGATGTGCTGCTGCAGAGAAGACTGTACCTGCAATCGAAACGAAGGTGGCTCATCCACGGCCTGGTCTTTTACCCCTTTGCCCTTCGTTTTTTGTGGGGCTTTGCAGGCCTGATCGGCTCATTGTGGAAGCCGGAGTGGTCCTGGGTCTGGACGGTGCTGGACAAGAACCGCCCGATCACCGCATTCCTCTTTGATTTAACCGGGATCATGATTATTTTTGGCATTGTGCTCGCTTTGATACGAGGAGCGAACAGGAGAATCACTCAGCCCTCTGATTTTCTGAAGCAGGATCGCCTCGCATTGATTCTGATCGGGACCATTGCCGTGATCGGCTTCATCCTTGAAGGAATGCGGATCGCCATGACCGCTTATCCGCCGGGGTCGTCGTGGGCTTTTGTAGGCTATCCGATCGGCATTTTCTATGCCGGCCTTCCTTTGGCCGGCGCTTACGGATATGTCTGGTACATCCATGCTGTCCTGACCGGGATTTTCATTGCCTACATTCCCTTCAGCCGCCTGGCTCACATCATCATTGCGCCGGTGGTACTGGCGCTGAATGCGGCGGGCAAGCACTGAGGGAGGGGAAACAGAGCGTTGAAATGGTTATTGCGGGGGAGTGAAACGACCAAAGCAATCTCATTGGAAATCGCAAAAAAAAAAGAGATTGCCGCGCTCCCTTCGGTCGCTCGCAATGACGACAGGGAAGGGCATCAGGAGAGGAATTTGAGCTCCATAAGGAGCCTCTTGGAAGCCTAAGGAGTTCTTATGGATGAGAGAATCAAACAGGAACTGATCAAGATCGTGGGCGAAGAGAACTACACGGAAAGGCTCATTGATGTCGTGTCCTATTCCTATGACGCCTCGGAACACTTTCACAGGCCTTCCTGCGGGGTCTGGCCTGAGACGGCCGAACAGATATCCGACATCATGAAACTGGCCAATCGCGAACGTATTCCGGTCATACCGAGGGGTTCGGGCACCGGACTCTCGGGCATGGCCGTCCCGGCCAAGGGCGGGATCGTCATGGACCTCAGCCACATGAACAAGATCGTCAAGATCAGCATCGAGGACCGGCTGGCCATCGTTCAGCCGGGTGTGGTCTATGCAACCCTTGAAAAAGCCCTGGCTCCCTACGGGTTCTTCTTCCCGCCCGATCCTGCAAGCGGCAAGGTGTGCACGCTCGGGGGAAATGTGGCCACGAATGCCGGGGGAGTGAAGGGCGCGAAATACGGAACGACCCGTGACTATGTTCTGGGGTTGCAAGTGGTTCTTCCGGACGGCCGCATCATGCGGACCGGATCCAAGGCGATCAAGAGCGTTTCGGGGTACGATTTGACGAGGCTCTTCGTGGGTTCCGAAGGGACGCTGGGAATCGTGACGGAGATCATGCTCAAGATCAATCCGAAACCGACGGCGACCAGCACCGCTCTAGCGACGTTCGACAATCTGGAAGATGCCGGGCATGCGGTGATCGAGATCATGCACAGCGGGATCCTTCCGAGCGTCCTTGAAATCCTGGGCCGGGAGACCCTTGTAGCGATCAACAAGAACACGGATTTGAACCTCCCGGAAGTGGACGCCATGCTTCTCACCGAGACCGACGGCTACACGCCGGAAGAGACGAAATACCAGATGAACAAGGCCCTGGACATTTTCAGGAAGAACCATGCCAAAGAGGTGAAGGAGGCGGAATCCGAGGAGGAAGTCACCGAGTTGTGGAAGGCAAGGAAGTCCGCCTATGCCGTATTGGCAAGAATCATGACTCATTTTGTTCTCGAGGACGTGACCGTCCCCATCAGCAAGGTGGCGGACATGCTCCGGGGCGTCCATGAAATTGCACGCAAATACGACCTCCAGATCGCCACCTTCGGCCATGCGGGGGACGGGAACCTCCATCCCCAGATCCTCTATGACGGGTATGATCCTGATCAGGTCAGGCGGATGGAGGCAGCAAGCGCGGAGCTCTTCAAGCTGGCCATCAGTCTCGAAGGAACGCTCACGGGGGAACACGGTATCGGCCTCTCGAAAGCGGCTTACATGACCCTGGAGCATGATCCGGTGGCCATGGAGGTGATGCGCTCTCTGAAGAAACTTTTTGATCCGAACAATATCCTGAACCCGGGCAAGATGGCGCTGGAAGGGTAGAAAATGCCTAAAGTGCGCTAAATTGCCTAAAGTGCCTAAAGTGCCTCAAGACAAAACAAAGGAGCCAACTGATTTCATGAGTTCAACGAGATGAAATCCCCCCTCGTCCCCTCCTTAGCAAAAGGGGGGTATGGGGGGATTTGGACCACGGACCAATGACCACGGACCAATGACCAGAGGAACTCCCATGGAAGCCAAGTACGATTTTGAAAGGAAATATCGAGAACAGATTCTGCAGTGCTCTCGTTGTGGATTCTGCCAGGCGGTCTGCCCGGTGTACGGGGCCACCCTTCGGCCCTCCTACAACGCCAGGGGCAAAATGCTCCTCCTGAAAGAGGTGATGGACGGAAAGATCGATCTCAACGATGAACTCATCGAGACCCTGTTCCAGTGTACGACCTGCGCGAGTTGCACTGAAAACTGCCCTTCTGGCGTGAAAGTCCCGGAGATCATCAAGCAGGTTCGTAAGGATATGGTCCACATCGGATCGTGTCATCCCGCCTTTAAAGGCATGAATGAGGTGCTCGACAAGAACACGAACATCTATGCCGAGGATGGGCCGCGAGATTTCGACAGGGAGAAAAACAAGAAGGCGGAGTACGTTTACTTCGTGGGGTGTGTCGGCGCCTATCGCGAGGACGAATGCACGGAGGCCACCCTGGACCTCCTCGACAAACTCGGCGTGAACTATACCCTCATTGACGAAGTTTGCTGCAGCGGCGTGCTCGAAGATGTGGGATACAGGATCAACAACAGCCTGGCGAAAAAGAATATTGATCTTATCCTTGCCACAGGAGCCAAGACGGTGATCACAGGCTGTCCTTACTGCTCCCGCACTTTCAACAGCAAAACCCAGTACGATGCACTGAGAGAAAAGGGCATCAAGATCATGCATATCTCCCAGTTGCTGAAGGACTTTGACCTGGGCGTGAAGACGGATAAGCGGGTCACCTACCATGATCCCTGTGATCTGGGTCGTCACTGCGGGATCTACGAGGAGCCTCGCCAGACGATTCGCAGGATCGCTCCCAACTTCGTAGAAATGTACCACCACCATGCCGACGCCCTTTGCTGCGGCGCAGGTGGGGGAGTGCGCGGGGCTTTTGCCAAGAACTCGCTGGCCATGGCACGACGGCGCCTCGAAGAGGCCGAAGAGGCGGGTGCGGAGATCGTGCTCACGGAATGCAACTCCTGCGTCCACAATCTGACCAATGCCAAGTTGAGAAAACAGAAGTTCAAGATTTACAACACCACCCAGTTCGTCAATGAGTTGCTGGAGGAGAAGGGGTAGTTATTAATCGTCCCATAATAGTATTGACATACTTTGTCTCCGCATCTTTGTAGGAGCCCCGCCCCTGGCGGGACGATAGGATCGCGACCGGGAGGTCGCTCCTACAGAGAAACGACGCTGTGGGAGAGAACGACACGTAAATACTAAGAGGAGGTAGTTACATGGACATTCAGGGATACAACATGCCGGATGAGCTTTACTACGAAGAGAACCATTTCTGGGTCAAAGAGGACGGCGATCTTTTCGTCATGGGCATGGATGACTTTGCGCAGAAAATGGCCGGAGAGATCGTCTACGTGCAACTACCGGAAGAGGGGAAATCCCTGAGTGTTGGCAAGAAGTTCGCCAAGATCGAGTCCGGCAAGTGGCTGGGAAAGGTTTTTGCGCCGGTCAGCGGGGAACTGGCGGCTGTGAACGAGGAGCTTGAGACCAATCCCGGCCTCATCAATGAGGACTGCTACGGAAAAGGGTGGCTTTACAAAATCAAGCCGGCCGACAAGAACGAAATCACTCAGTTGATTCACGGACCTGAAGCCGTGGAGAAGTGGGTTCTGGCGGACATTGAGAAGTACAAGAAATAGTAGGGAGTAAGCAGTAGGCAGTAGGCAGCAGAAAGGCTGATGCTTTACGGCAAATCCCCCTTACTCCCCCTTTTTAAAAGGGGGACGCCAGTTTAAGTTCTCCCCTTTCTAAAGGGGAGACAGAAGGAATTCGGAAAAGTGCATACTGCTTACTCCTTACTGCCTACTGAAATGGAGGTTGGAGGGCCGAATGGCTAACCAGGACTACAGGGTCAGGCAACTCCTGGAGATGGAAGCCTGTACGAACTGTCAGTTGTGCGCGGATGTTTGCCCGGCTGTTTCAGCCTCCAGGGAGGCCAAGCTGTCAGCCATTTACCGGATGAAGGGGCTGAAGCAAATCCTCAAGGGAAGGAGCGGTCTTTTTCGAAAGCTTTTCGGCAGGAAGGGAGTCTCGGAAGAAGAGTGGAAAGCTTACAGCGACACGGTTTTCCGCTGCACGCTCTGCGGCAACTGCCAGGAAGTCTGTCCCGTGGGAATCCATCTCAAGGATCTCTGGCTTTCCCTTCGTCATGATCTCTTTCACTCCCGGTTCTACCCCGAGAAGATCAACATGATCCGGGACAACCTCGATGAAAGCCACAATGTCTTCGCAGAAGACAACGAGGAACGCGCCGACTGGGTAGAGGACATGAAGGATGCGCCCGAGGACGGGTTCATCAAAGACAAGGCGAACGTTGTGTACTTCACCGGATGCGTGGCTTCCTACTTTCCTCTGGCGCAGAAGATCCCGGTGGCCCTGGCGGAAATCCTGGACAAGAGCAATGTGGATTTCACGCTACTTGGTCGGGAAGAATGGTGCTGCGGTTTTCCCATGCTGGGAGCGGGCCTGAAAGATATGCTTCAGCCGTTCGTGGAACACAACCTTCAGGCGGTCAGGGACAAGGGCGCGAAGAAGGCCATTTTTGCCTGTCCTTCATGCTATCAGATGTGGCGCGAGCACTATCCCCGGGAAATCGAGATCGCCCATGCCTCGGAATTCCTCATGGATTTGGTGAAGAAGAACCGGGTTCCCATGAAACCCCTCGACATCACGGTCACCTACCATGATCCATGCGATCTGGGAAGGGGCGCCCGCGTGTTCGATGCCCCGCGAGAAGTAATACGCTCCATCCCGGGCGTCAAGTTCGTGGAACTCCCTCGCAACCGGGAAAACTGCCGGTGCTGCGGGGGCGGGGGAAACCTTGAAATGATGGATGCCCAACTCTCCTCGGAAATCGCCAAGAGCAAGATCGAAGAAATCTTGAGCACCGGCGCTCAAGCCGTAGTGACGTCCTGTCAGCAGTGTGTCAGAACCATGACCACCTACGCGAAAAGAAACAAGGTGCCGCTGGAGGTCATGGATATCACGCAATTGGTGCACAAAGCGCTGAAGCGTTAACGGTGCACGGGACACGGCGCACGGTACACGGAAAACAGAACGGTGTTGCCGTGCACCGGCCGGAAACCCGCGCAGCATTACCTTGCAGACAGAAATCAGGAAAGATTTGTAAATGAAACTCTACTCGCTCGGCAAAGTCCCCTGGCAGGATTCGCAGCTCATCTATCATGCCCTGGCTGAAATGGGCCGGGAAGCGCTCTCCCTCGTGTCGCCTGCCACGCCTTATGTGTGCATCGGTTTTCACCAGGACGTGGACCAGGAGGTGGATCTCGAATATTGCAGGGCAAAGGGCATTCCCGTATTTCGGCGCGATCTGGGGGGAGGTGCCGTTTACCTGGACGGAGATCAGCTCTTCTTCCAGATCATTTTGCGCAAGGACAACCCGGAGGTGCCGAAAAGCAAAGAGAGCTTCTACCGGAAGTTCCTCGAGCCTGTCATCCAAGTCTATCGTCGAATCGGCATCCCTGCGCAATACAAGCCCGTGAACGATGTGATCACGGGTACCAGAAAGATTTCAGGGACGGGGGTCGGTGAAATCGGTGACTGCATTGTTTTTGTGGGCAACCTCATCGTGGATTTCAACTACGACGAGATGTCGCGCATATTGAAAGTTCCGGACGAGAAATTCCGGGACAAGGTGCACAAGACGCTGAAGGATAATTTGACAACCATCCGCCGGGAAGTGGGCGAGGAAATGGTGAAAGGATGGGACGAAGCCACTCTCAATGCCATGATGGCCGAGGAGTTTCAGGAAATCATGGGGACGATGGAGCCTTCGGAAAAGGATAGTGCCCTGGCAGCGAAGATCAAGGACTTGGAGGCCAGGATGGTGACGGATGCATGGCTCTATCAGAAAGGGAAGAGGGTTTCCGGCCGGGATGTCAAGATTCGCGCGGGTTTGAATGTCGTGCACAGGGTTCACAAGGCTCAAGGGGGACTCATCCGGGCCGACTTCGAAGTCATGGACGGCCGATTCGGGAAAGTCGCCTTGTCCGGTGATTTTTTCTGCTTTCCTCAAGGGGCGGTGAAAGAGCTGGAAGAGAGCCTGAAGGGCCGAGCCAAGGAAGAAGCGAAAACCGTGGTGGCGGGGTTCTATGCACGCGGGGACGTGGATACCCCGGGCATCACCGTGAATGACTGGATGCATGTGCTGGCTTTTTGAAAACTTGGCCGGCATCTCTTGCAGAGTCGTCACGGAGGATTATTTTCAAAACAAGATCGATGAACTCGTAAACACTCATAACCTGGAGGCGGTCACCCCCTCCCATGAAAATCCCCCTCGATCCCCCTTTAATAAAGGGGGAGGACAAAAAGGAGAGGAGCAAGTTCCCCCTTTGAAAAAGGGGGGCGAGGGGGGATTTTCACGGTAAAAAGTCGTCAAAGTCGTCACCCCGAAGGATCCCGGATCGCGGTCCGGGACAGGCGCCGGGGTCCAGAACCCCTCGAATTTCCTGGATTCCGGCCCGTTCGACAAGCTAAGGGTCCCGAGCCTGCCGAGGGACTTTCGCCGGAATGACATTTCTTGAGGAACTTTGGTTCATGACTCCCGTCATACTAGAAGTGGTGGCGCCCATGTTGTCGAGCGTTGAAATGAGCTGTCGCGGTTGCGGCCTCATCATGGACACGCTTGGCTTGAAAAAGCAGGATCGACAGGCTTGTACCCAAGGATACCCTCAGGACTGGAAGGAAGCCGTAGAGCTTTTGACTGCGTGGATAGGGGAGATTTCCCACCTTTACCGCCACCGCATCCTCATCCGCGTCATTGACGCCCAGTCCCCCATGGGCCTGTGGAAACAGCTCAGGCACAGGGTGTTCAGGTTCCCTGCCTTTATCGTGAACAAGAAGAAAACCTATGTGGGCTGGGATCCTCGGGAACTGGAAAGCGTCATCGACGAAGAGGTCAGAAGGACGGCTTGAGCGGAAGAAGGCGTTTTCAAAAATGCTCATGACCTGGAAGTAGGTCACCTCCGCACATGAAAACGTAGGGGCGAGCTTTACGCCCGCCCGCGGGAGAGGTAAACCCCTCCCCTACGAAAGAATGTATTAATCGTCTCGAAATAGTATTGACGCTTCTTCATGTAGGAGCGACCTCCCGGTCGCGATCCTGTCGTCCCGCCCTGGGGCGGGGCTCCTACACGGAGGTGACATGTCGGTAAAAACGAGTCGTCAATACCATTTCGAAACGGTGAACATATAATTCAAAGGAGCCGCAGGCTCATGCAGCGAGAAAAAGGGACTCCTTGAGCTTTCGCACCATGTCCAGGCCCCTCACTTCTTTCTCGAAAAGGGGAATTTCCCCGCGCACCTTCTCAAAAGACTGGTACACTTCCTCCCGATAACGATCCTGCATGCTCACCCGGTTCCGGATGAATTCCGCCGTATCCTCTCCGACCTCGGATTTGTCGATGGCCTGGTTCACGACCACGCCGCCGATGGGGATGCCGAATTCATGAAACCAGCCGATGAATCGCCGAATGACGGCAATGGGAAGAGACTCGAGGAGGGTGACGAAAAAGAAGGCGCTCTTCTCCTTGTCGGTCAAAATAACGCGCATGCGCTCGATTCGATCCCTGAACGTGGTGAGATATTCCAGGAGAGGGTCTTCTTCTTCCTCGGCCTTCTTTTTCCTGAAGGAGAGGCTCAGACGCATGCTCCTGGCTTCCTCCCGGCTCTTCATCATCTTGTCCACCCACAGGGTGTAGACTTTGGACATGCCCAGAAGGCGTCTCGCGTTGGCCGTGGGCGCCGTATCGAAAACGTAGAATTCGTAAGCATCTTCGAAGATGATGTTGATCATGTTTTCGAACATGGCCGATTCTTCGAAGGCCGGGTTCATGGTGGCCGACTCGATAAAATCCTCGGCCTTGGTCGGAATGTCGGCAAACTTCAGGAACCAGCCTATTTTCTCGCGGATCTCTTTCTTAGACTTCTCGATGGTGTCCTTGGTATCGATTTCCTGGACATAAAGGTTTTGGGTGCCCGGGATCAACACGGGCTTCCCGAACACATCGTGCTGAAAGAGATTGGAAAGGCTGTGCACCGGGTTGGTGGAAGCCAGAAGCGTCTTCCTGCCCTGATCCGCCACCCACAGGGCTGTTGCCGCGGCCACTACGGTTTTGCCCACTCCCCCTTTCCCGCCGAAATAGACATAGCGCATTCCGGGGTTTTCTTTGAAGAAGTCCACCATGGTCTCTTTCATGATAATTTCTCCTCGAACATCACTTCCGCCAGTTTTCTGATCACATCCAGGCCTTTGATCTCGGAGTCGAATTCAGGCACCCTGGCGAGGACGGAGTTCCCGAGCTTCTTGTCGATCATTTGAAGGGCCGAGGCCTGCATGGCGATTCGGTTTCTCAAGTAGCCCGGGATGTTCTCATCGAGCAAGTCTCGGTTGATGACCCGGTTCACGACGTAACCGGCAATGGGGACATCGTATCGGGCGAAGAGCTGGGCCGCCTTTTCCGTGTCCACGATGGTCATTTCCTCGGGGTTGACCACAAAGAAGAAGGCCGTCTTTTTTGTGTCCGTCATGATCTTGGAGGAGGTCCCGATCCGGTCCTTGATGTACATCAATTCGTTGTAGATTTCGTCCGTCTCCGTCTCCTCTTCCCGCTTCATCGTGGAAATCGCTTTGTCGTATTCACGCATCTGCTCCCGGAGGGCCGTGATCTTTTCCAGCCAGGCGTCATAGATCGAGGCCATGCTCAGGTAGTAAAGGGCATGACCGAGAGGCACCAGGTCATAGATGTAATAGTCGAAATCTCCTTTCACGACGATGTCAACCACCGCGTCGAAGATCGCGCTCTCCTCCATGGCAGGTTCCGCGGAAGAGGCTTTGATGTAGCTCTCGATTTCTTCCGGGATCTTCTTCATCCCGTACATGGAGATGATCTTCTGCCGGATCTCTTCCTGATAATCGGCAATCCTCCTGTCCGCATCCACCTCGCAGGCATACAGGTTCGGCATGATCTCGATGTTTCCCTTGCCGAAAATATCCCTCTCGAAAATGTCGCTCAGGGATGCCTGGGGATCCACGGAAAAGACCAGCACTCTTTTGCCCTTCTTGGCAAGGTAGTAGGCTGTTGCGGCGGAAAAGGTGGTCTTGCCTAGCCCTCCCTTACCTCCGTACATGATATAATGCCTGTCAGGGAACTTTTCGAAAATGTCACGAAGCGCCATAGGTCCTCCCTCGCCGTGTCTCCGACTTGCGCCCCAAACGGAATGTTTGAACGCTCCCAGAGTGGGTTTGGATTTTAACAATTACCAGAGACACGGAAATCCGAAATTCAAATATCGAAGCTCGAAACAAACTCAAATAAAAAATACGAATGATCAAAACCGAGAAACCATGGGCTTGGTCTTTGTGGTTTTGAATTTTTGACATTGGGATTTTGGTATTGTTTCGGATTTCGGATTTCGATATTCGGATTTTTCAATTTCCAAATCCTTATTCATTGCCCAAATCAACGACAAGCCTTTTGAAACAGCTCACTAATACATGCTGTCCACGAAGTCCTTTTCCCTCAGCATCCTCCGCTTCCAGGTCGTGATCTGGGGGACCACATGGGGAAGAAGACGAAGGGAGTAATAAGGCGGCAAGATGGGGATGCCCAGCATGTCTCCCATGGTGATCAGGATGAAGAGGTGCTCCATGCTGGACCGCGTTTTGAGGGCGTGCCTGGCCATTCCGTGGGTCGCCATGCCATAGGTGAAGTCTCTGAAAAAACCTACTAGCCCTCCGGACTTTTTCTTTTCTTTTTTCTCTTTTGTCATGATGTTGTACCCTTATCCGAAGTTATTAATCGTTGCAGAACAGCATCAAGATTTGCTTCCCCACACTTCCCCTCCCCCACGGTTTTTGGGGGAGCGGGTTGGGGCAACGCCTTCTTGTAGGAGCGACCTCTCCTTCGACATTGCTCAGGACCCTGAGGTTCTCGAAGGGCTGGTCGCGATGTTTCGCAAGCAGGAGCTTGCTCCTACATCCCACATCGTTGACTTCCTGATCTGCAGATATCGTTATTACTCGCCGACTTGGTCGAAAAAATCCCGCTCCTTCACCATTCTCCTTTTCCAGGCCGGAAAATCCCGGACGTAATAGGGCAGCAGCCTGAGAGAATAATACTGAAACAGGTGAGGAACCCCGATCATCGGCCCAAAAAGACCTAACATAAATACGTTTTCCAGGCAACGTTTTTGTGCATGAAAGTGGCCATAGAGGTTGTAGAGAAAAAGACCCTTAAAGAAATCCCTGAGACTTCTCAAGAACCCCAAAATCACCCGCTTTTCTCCAAATTGAAAAAGAAAACCATGCCCCGGGAAGTTTACCCCTTCCCGGAGCATCGAAACCCTACCAAGATCCTTATATCACGCTGCCGCCTTCTGTCCCTCAGGCGCCGAGACAGCGGCCGCGCGGTGCCTCTTGAAAGCTTTCACCCCGTCATAAGCCAGGATCAGGGCGCAAATGATGAGCAGCACAGCCACGGCCGCGGCAAAGACGTTTCCGAAAACCTTTTGCCCTTTCATGGCAGCAGGAATGAGCTTGAAAAAGGCCATGTAGAACAGTCCGCAGACCGTGGTGATGTACATGAAGTACATGGGATAGATGGCCACCTTGTAGTTCTTTGCCTTTTGGGCCAGGAAGAGGGTTGTGAGAAGAAGAGCGAGTGCCGCCATCAACTGATTGGCGCCGCCGAAAAGAACCCACACGTATAGCCAAGTGCCGGTTTTGACAAGAATGAAGGTGATGATGAGGGCAAAAATCGTGGCGATGTGGGGATTCTTAGCAATGGGCACGACATCTCCCAGCAGCTCCGCGCTGGCCACCTTCATGAAGCGAAAGACAAGGTTCACGATGGTCAGAGCCAAAATGATGATCATGGAACCGGCCAGCGCCTGAGCGTAGCTCAAAGGCAAGCCCAGGGTGGTAATCGCTCCGCCGAGACCTGCGGTGAAGATGCCGGTCGGATTGCCCACCGCCTTGAGGTAGGCGGCCTTGTCTGCAAAGGCTGTGGCGCAGACGATCACCGCAATGATGCTGATGGTAAACTCCGCAAACATGGCCCCGCCGGTCACAGGCCGCACATCCAGTTCATTTTCGAGCTGTCTTGAGGTGGCTGTGCTGGATACCAGGCTGTGCCAACCCGATATGGAGCCGCAGGCAATGGTAAGGAACAGGATGGGCCAGAGAGGCCCCATCCCGATGCTCCAGCTTGTGAAAGCGGGGAGGGTCATGGGCTTGGCACCGATCAGGATGCCCAGAATCCCGGCGATAATCCCAAAGTAGACCACGTAAACGGAAGCATAATTGTAGGGCTGGATGAAGCGCCAGACCGGAAGGATGGAGCTGAAATAGCCGAAGATGAGCACGCAAACCAGCACGGTCGTGTACGAAAGGCTCCATTTCCAGACCGTACCCAGATAAATCGACAGGAAGATGATGACGATGGCGACGACAGTAGTCACCAGGATGTTCACCCTTGCCTTGTAGATCATGTGACCCACCAGGAAAGCCACCCCGATGATGATCAGCATAGGGAACGGGAGCGCCGCATCTTTGCTGATGCCGCTGGTAATGACATGGCCGAAAGCTGTGGCGATGAGGAGCAGATAGAAGTAGACGAAGGTGAGGAGGATCTTTCTGGCCCTCGGAGAGATGAGCTTGTAGCTCAAGGCGCCGAAGGTATCCCCATCACTCCTGATCGACACCATGGCGCTCGAGAAGTCGTGAAGCCAGCCGATGAAAAAGACGCCAAGGCCCAGCCAGAGCAGCGCGGGCACCCAGCCCCACTGAAGTGCCACGATGGGACCAATGATCGGTGCAGCTCCTGCAATGGAGTTGAGCTGGAACCCGAAGAGGACGTTCTTGTTTGCAGGCATGAAGTCAACGCCGTCCATGTACATCTTGGCCGGCGTTGCTCTCCCCCCGTCGACCTCGAAGATGTTCTTTGCTACATGACGAGCATAAACCCAGTAGCCGAGAACCAGAATTACTGCCCACCACAAAAGGACCCATATTGAATTCATAACTTCCCTCCTGAGAATGGCACTAAAAAGTAATAAAAAGTGACTCGGAAAGAGGGTTATGAAGATTCGTGGCCGGTCGACAAGCCTCTAGCCTCTGTGGAGCGTACTCTTTGTCACCTCCCTTCGCAGGTCATATTTTTGTAAAAACGGGTAAACCCAAAGAAATTCTTGGTCTTTTTTGTATCACGGTGTAACCGGGCCTGTCAAGGTTGATGTGTATAGGTCCGGTCCAAGGTTTCAGTCTGCCTTAAGCCCGGAGATGTAGGGGAGGGGTTCCATCCCCTCCCGGGTGGGCGTCCGCCTTCGCTGAGGCTAAGGCGTGACAAGAAAAGCCCACCCCTACATCTGGTCGCTAGGGGGTTGTCGAACATGCCCCCAGGGGCGGTTTTTCAGGAGATGCGCAGCACCCCGGCGCCGTGCATGCGTCCCTGTTTGAGGAGAACAAGGGCGGGATTGGCCGACTCGAATTCGAAAGCCTGAACCTGGGGTCTGATGCCTATTTCAGCGGCAAGGGGAAGAAATTCAATGGCATCCCGCCTGGCCACGTTGGCCACGCTCTTGATTTCCTTCTCGTGCCAGACGTGCCTCTCGTAGTCCAGTTCAGGAAGCGGATTCACTTTGCGGATCGCGTTGATGACGACCCTGCCCCCTTTTTCCAGAACGGCCAATGCTTCCTTGACCGGTTCTCCCACAGGCGTGAAATCAATGGCGCACCGAAGCTTTAGAGGCGGCACCTCACCGGTGACGCCCACCCAGTCCGCCCCCAGCTTTCTGGCGAGTTCCTGGTGGCCCTTTTGCCCCGGCCGTGTGAACACGAAGACTTTGCAGCCCCAATGTTTCGCCACCTGGATCGCGATGTGCGCGGAAGCACCGAAGCCGTAAAGACCGAGGACGTCACCTTGTCCGGCTCCGGAGAGCCGGAGAGCCCGGTACCCGATCACACCGGCGCAGAGGAGGGGCGCCGCTTCCAGGTCGGAAAATGATTCGGGCACAGGATAGGCGAAGTCTTCGGGGACGACCGTGTACTCCGCGTAGCCGCCGTCGGCATCAAGGCCGGTGGCCTGAAATTCATCGCACAGGTTTTCGTTGCCGTTGCGGCAGAACTTGCACCTCCCGCAGCTCGAGTAAATCCAGGCAATGCCGACACGGTCCCCTTGGCTGTAGCGGGTAGCCCGGGACCCGGTGCTTTCCACCCTGCCGACGATTTCATGCCCCAGAACCACGGGAAAACAGGGGGGCACGAGCCTCCCTTCGATCTCGTCCAACTCGGTGTGGCAGATCCCGCAGGTTGAAACTCTCACAAGAATCTGGTCCGGGCCCGGTACCGGAACGGGCAGATCCACCAGGTCCAGAGGCTCTTTCTTCAGTGGAAGAGATTTTGCGGGAGTGCCTTTCCCTGTGTCGATCTCGCAGAACTCCTTCAATACCCACGCCTTCATGGCTCTCCGTCCCCCTGGGTTTTTCTCATCAGGACAAGGAGCATGGTCCCGGTCTTCAGGCGCACCGGGATGACCTTGGCCTGAACGCTCTGCTCGCGGCCATGCTTTTTCTTGAGGCGGAGCAAGGTCTGCTCGAAAACGCCTATCCGGGCGTTGTTCATATCGTTTTCCAGGGCCGCTCGGGAAGCCTCGTCCAGGAGTTCGCTCACAGGCGTGCCGAAGAGTTCGAACCGACTCTTGTCCGACATTTCGAGAGCCTTTTGAGTCATGCCCAGGATCCTGCCTCTCTCATCGAGGAGAAAGGCAATTTCGTCCTCATAGAGCTGTTCGCTGAGACGGTCCTTCGAATCCCGCATGCGCGCATAGGCATGTTCCAGGTTCTTGTTCGCTTCCGTGAGTTTTTCATGCAGGGTCCTGAGGTTCTTTTCGGCCTCGGTCCGCACGGCGATTTCCTGCTTCAAGCGCGCATTGGCTTCGGAGAGCTCCTCGGTGCGCTCCCTGACCCGGATCTCGAGGTCCCTGTGGGCCCTCTGGAGGTCCTCCTCCGCCTTTTTCCGATTCGCGTAAAGGAGTGCGTTCTCTATGGCGAGCGCGGCGGGAGTGCTCAAAGCGGTGAGCAGGGACAGGTCGCTTCTCGTGAATCCAAAAGGCATCCTGGTGGAGTGGACATAGATGACGCCGGAAACCTGTGACTTGCTGATCAGGGGGGCGCACATGAGCGATTTGATCTGGAGCCGGATCATGCTCTGGGAGAGATCCGCTTCTTTTTCAAGGCTCGTATCGGACATCATGACGGCCTTGCCGTCGCCGATGACCCGTTGGACGATGGTCCGGCTGTAGGGCATCTCGAATTCCTGCATGCCGTTCCTTGAATTCGCCGCGACCTGGCTGTATTCGCCCGTGTCCCGATCGAGCAGAAGGAGGGCGGCGCTGTCGATGCTCCCCCCGAGGCATGAGAACAGGGAATCGACCGTCTTTTGGGCGATCTCCTCGATCTCCAGAGACTGCATGAGGAGGGTGGAAATCTCGAAGATCTTTTCCAGCTTGTCCCGGTCCGTGGTTCGGCGATCACGGTAAAGCGCATCCTCCCTGATCTCCTCGGGCTTTTCCAGGAGACTGATGGAATACTGGGTGACCATGCCGTCCTCGGCATAAGGGGGTCCGAGGCTCATGATAATATTTCCGAGAGCGACAAAATCGCCTTCTTTCAGTTCGAGCTGGAACCCGGGGCCGATGGGGTGGCCGTTCAGGTAGGTCCCGTTCTGGCTCCCCAGGTCCTCGATGAAGTAGCGATCGTCCCTTTTGGAGATCTTGGCGTGGGTCCTGGACACGGACTGATCCACGACCTGGATGTGGTTGTCAGGGCCTCTTCCCAGGTAGGTCTCTTCTTGCTCGATCTCAAAGGAATCTCCTGAGAGAGGGCCGTTGATCATGCAGAGAACGGACATGAAAACCTCCGGCGCTGAGGGGCAGGGTGCCAGAAGCATAGAGGAGGAGGGGAGGATATGTCAAGAAGACATTCGACGGCCAAGGCGGTGCTCTTCTCTGGCACAATAGAGGACGGGCACGACGAAAACCGTGAGGATTTCGAAGAGCATGCCCCCGAAAGAGGGAATGGCCATGGGGACCATGATATCCGCTCCTTTGCCCGTGGATGTGAGAACGGGCAGGAGGGCCAGCACGGTGGTGGAGGTGGTCATGATACACGGCCGGATTCGCCGGATCGCTCCGTCCACCGCCGCGGAGCGCACGTCTTCCTTGGTCTTCGGGTTCGCGTCATGAAGGCTTTGCTTTACAAAGGTGGCCATGAGCACGCCGTCGTCGGTGGCGATGCCGAAAAGGGCGAGGAACCCCACCCACACAGCCACGCTCAAATTGACGGGGTCGACCTGGAAGAGGTCTCTCATGGATGACCCGAAGAGGTGGATGTCGAGGAACCAGCTCTGCCCGTAAAGCCAGAGCAGGATGAAGCCTCCGGAGCCGGTGACGACAATTCCGGAGAAGACCATGAAGGTGGTGCTCATGGTCCTGAACTGCAGGTAGAGGATGAGCATGATGATGAAAAGGGCAAGGGGGAGGACGAGGGCGAGTTTTTTCTGGGCCCTCACCTGGTTCTCGTAGGTCCCGGCAAAGGAGTAGGAAACTCCGGGGGGGAGGACGAATCGGCCGAGCCGGATTTTCTCATCCAGGAAGGCCTTGGCCTGCTCAACCACGTCCACCTCGGCAAAGCCGGGCTTCATGTCGAAGAGAACATACCCGGTCAGGAAGGTGTCTTCGCTCTTGATCATCTGGGGTCCCCGGACATAGCGGATATGGGCCAACTGGGTCAGGGGAACCTGTTCGCCTCTTGATGAGGCCACGAGGATTCTCTCGAGGCCTTCCATCGTGTCCCTGAGTTCCCGAAGATATCGCACCCGAACGCTATAGCGTTCCCTCCCCTCGACGGTCGTAGTCACGGCCTTGCCGCCAATGGCGACTTCAATGACCTCCTGCACGCTGCCCAGCATGATGCCGTAGCGGGCGATGGCGTCCCGGTTGATCACGATTTCGAGGTAGGGCTTTCCCACGATCCGGTCGGCGATCACGGCCGCGGCTTCCACCGAAGGCACTTCTTTGAGAAGACGCTCGATCTGCAGACCTACGGCCTCGATCGTCTCCAGGGTCGGGCCCTTGACCTTGATCCCCATGGGCGCCCTCATGCCGGATTGGAGCATGACGATGCGGGCCGCGATGGGTTGCAGCTTGGGCGCCGAGGTCACTCCGGGAATGTCCGCCGCCTTCACGATCTCATCCCACAGATCATCCGGTGAGCGGATCCCTCGCCACGGCGCTCTTTCCTGGTTCAGATCCTGCACCAGGGGAGGACGCCACAAGCGGAAAGGCTTGCCGTCCCTGTCGGGAATGAGTTTGCCCTGCTCGTCGCGAAGAAACTTGCCCTGCACCAGGTAAGGCTTGCCGTCGGGGGCGAGCACGACCGAGCCGTCCTCGGCCCTGAAGTAGTCCAGCTTGTCGGGGTTGAACTTGAAACGCCGCCTTGTTCCGTCCCGGTCAAGAATGTACTCGGGCTTGTAATTGATGACCGTCTCGATCATGGAGATCGGGGCCGGATCCAGAGGGGACTCGGCCCGACCGAGTTTTCCCACAGCCCCTTCTACCTCGGGAATGGCCAGAAACGCCATGTCCTGCTTCCGGAGGATGTCGTGGACCTCTGAAATCGAGGCATGGGGCATGGTTGTGGGCATGTAAAGATAAGATCCTTCGTCCAAAGGAGGCATGAACTCCTTGCCCAGCCCGGGAAAGGCATGGTTGAGGGCCACGACGGGTGCAGAGCTTTTCACCGGACCCGGGAGCCACCGGGTGAGCGATGGGGCACCGAGCCATATGACGATCCCGAGGAAGCTGATCAGGAGGGGAAAAAGGAGAAACAGAGTTTTGTGATTCAGGCACCAGCGCAGCATGGAAGGATAGGCCGCCTTGAAAAACTCGTAGAAGATCAGGAAGCCGCCGATCATGAGGCTCACGAACACCACGTTGCGCAAATCCCCTTTCTCAGGACCCAAGGGGAGCCAGTGTGTTGCCAGCAGGAAAACAAACAGAACAAGGATCGCCCCGTTTTCAAACCACTTCACGGTGCCCGCGAGGTGAAGGGGGAGGAGAAGCTTGAGAAACCGGACGGCGCCGAAATAGAGGAGGATGAAACCCAACCACCAGCCGACGACGGCCCACATCACGATGCCGGCGATGACCAGGCCTGCAGGAAGGATCCAGGCAGCCGGATTCATTGCCCGCAGACCGCCACGCCTGGTGAAGAGAAGATGGGCGAAAGGAGGAATGATGGTCAGGGCGACGACGATGGAGGCGATGAGACAAAAGGTCTTGGTGAAGGCCAGGGGCTTGAAGAGTTTTCCTTCAGGCCCTTCCATGGCGAAGACGGGCAGGAAGCCTACCACGGTTGTCGCCACCGCGGTCAGGACCGCGCCCCCCACCTCCATGGCGGCCTTGTGGACCACGTCAAGCCGGTTTGAACCGGGCGGGGCTTCGTCCAGGCGCTTGAGGATGTTCTCACAGATGACGATGCCCATGTCCACCATGGTCCCGATGGCGATGGCAATACCGGAGAGGGCCACGATGTTGGCGTCCACGCGAAAAATCTTCATGCCGATGAAGCACATCAGAACGGCCAGCGGAAGGAGCCCGGAGATGAGGATCGAGGATCGCAGGTGCATGATGGAAAACACGACGACGATGACGGTCACCATGATCTGCTGCACCAGGGCCGTGTTCAGGGTCCCGAGCGTTTCCAGGATCAATCCCGTTCGATCGTAAAAGGGGACGATCGTGACCTTGGCGACCGTCCCGTCGGGAAGGGTCTTGGAGGGAAGCCCGGGAGAGAGTTCGTTGATCTTGTCTTTGACATGCTTGATGGCTTCCAGGGGATTGGCCCCATAGCGGACCACCACCACGCCGCCCACCACTTCGGCTCCTCCCTTGTCGAGGAGACCCCGCCGGAGGCTGGGGCCGGCCGACACCCTGGCCACATCCTTGACCCGGATGGGAAGGTTTTCAGTGACCCTGACGACGGTGTCTTCGATGTCCGCGAGAGCCTTGATGAAACCGATGCCGCGGATGACGTACTCCACGCGGTTGATTTCAATGGTGCGTGCTCCCACGTCGATGTTCGACATTCTCACGGCTTCAAAGATATTCTCCAGGGTGACTCCCGCAGCCCTCATGGCATCAGGGTCTGCGTCGATCTGGTACTCCTTCACGAATCCGCCCACCGAGGCGACTTCGCTCACGCCCTGGGCGGAGAGGAGACCGTAGCGCACATACCAGTCCTGAATGGTTCGAAGCTCGTCGAGGTCCCAGCCTCCGGTGGTGTTTCCTTCGGAATCCCTGCCTTCCAGGGTGTACCAGAACACCTGTCCCAGGGCCGTGGCATCCGGGCCCAGGGTGGGCTGGACTGCGGCGGGCAGCATGCCCGACGGGAGGCTGTTGAGCTTCTCCAGCAGTCTCGACCGGGACCAGTAGAAGTCCACGTCCTCGTCGAAAATCACGTAAATGGAAGAAAACCCGAACATGGAGAAGCTGCGGATGGTCTTCACTCCGGGTACGCCCAGAAGGGCGACGGTGAGGGGATAGGTGATCTGGTCCTGAACGTCCTGGGGGGATCGGCCCATCCATTCCGTGAAAACGATCTGCTGGTTCTCTCCGATGTCGGGGATCGCGTCGACAGGCACCGGATCTCTAACCAGCCATTTGAACTCCCAGTCAAAGGGAGCGACCACCATGCCCCAACCGATGACAAGGAGGGTGATCAGAACGACAACGAGTTTTTGCTCCAGACAGAATCGGATGATTCGGTTCATGACCTGTCTCCCTTGAGCTGCCGCCTGACCTCCCCGCACGCGAACATCGCGGCTCCGAAATAGGGGTTGCGCACCTCTTCATCCTGCTGAAGCCAGAGGGCGCCCCGGTTGTTGAACGCCATGGGGCAGAAGAGCTCGAAGACCGGGCCTTTGATTTCTGCGCCGAGGCGCTCCACGGCGCCGGCCATCCCGATGGAAAGGGATTCGAAGCCTTTTCGAAGGGTCTCAATGTCCCGGGCGGGGGCGATTGTTTTCGATCCTTTGTTGAGGGTGTTCAGCGCATCCATCCAGATGCTGCGGGCTTCTCCCTTCAGCAAGGCCGTGTCCACTTTCTTCAACGCCGAGGTGAATTTGTCTCCCGCCTTCCTTGCCGAGGGGTAATCATCGCCTGCCAGGGCCGCCTGCATCTCCAGGTAGTCCTGAAGCAGTCTTCCCATCGCCCTTTTGAACTCCGCGGGCACGGACGCGGAAACCGCCTGAGCCTGGAGGATGTGATCGAGGTGAAAATGCTCCCGCAGAATACGGTAGTGATCCGTGAGGGTTTTAAAGAGCCTTCCCGCCTCTTCATGGGTATCGGCTTCCCCGCCCAGCATGGAATCATTGCGAAGCAACATGGTTGCCTCTTTCCAAACCAGGGCAGAGTGGTCCTTGAGCGAGGTCGGGTCCACGGCGCAAAGGACGTCGTAGAATACCCTGTAAGCTTCTCTTGTCTTTTGCAGGTCCTTCGTCTGGAGGATGGCCTGCAACGTTTCGTAAGCCCCGGCAAGGCGGGGCAACTGGGAGGCGAGAGCCGCCGGAACAGGAGCGGAAGACGCATCCGCAGCGCCGCTTTCGCCGGGGGCTTGCAGGCCGTGCCGGTGCTCAGGGGATGCCTGCACTCCCTCGGGGTTCATCATGCTCGGCCTGGCCATGAGCTGGACCGCGCTGTCCACTTTGAAGTTCCCCTTGGTGACCACAAGATCCCCTTCAGACAAACCGCTCCTGATGACGAAGAAGTCACCGGCCCTCGGGCCGAGGACGATTTCCCGGCCTTCGTAGGTCCCTTCCTTTCCGGGCACCTGGACATAGACAATGGCCCGCTTTCCCGTGATCAAGGGAGCGGAAGCCGGTATCACCAGCTCTTCCTTGGTCCCTTCCGATCCCGTGCGCTTGACCGCTCTCACGAACATACCGGGTTTGAGCTTGCCCCCGGGATTTGAAACGTCGAGCCTGACACGGACCGTGCGGGTTTTCTCGTTCACCGTCGGGTCGATGTAAACGACCGCCCCTTTGAAAACCTCCCCGGGATGAGCCTCGGTCTGGAACTCCACCTGCTGGCCCATCTTCACCCAGGGAAGATCGGACTCGTAAGCCTCCAGGACGACCCATACCCTGGAAAGGTCTGCGATAGTGTAGATCCGCGTGCCTGTCTGGACATACATCCCCTCCAGCACGTCTTTCTTGATCACCACTCCCCCCATGGGCGCATGAAGGGTGATGTGATCCGAAGGAGCCTCCCTCTGGATCACCGCCTCGATTTGCTGGTCGGTGAAGCCGAGAAGACGCAGCTTTTCCCGGGCGGCCTGCTCTGTTTGTTTGGCAGCCTCCTCCACCCGCGTCAGCCCTCTTCTTTCAAGATCCTTGAGGGTTTTTACAGCCTGAATGAGTTCAGCCTGGGCGGTGAGGAGCTCGGGGCTGTAAATGTAAGCCATGGGTTGGCCCCTGGTCACGGTGCTTCCCGTGAAGTCGACATAGAGTTTGTCGATTCTCCCTGCCATCCAGGTGGTGATGTAGCCCAGCCTTCTCTCGTCGTAGTCCACCTTTCCCACCAACCGTGTTTCAACGGATACCGGGTGCCGCCGGACCGGTTCGACCACGACCTCGGCCAGCCTTCTCGCATCCTGCGTCAGGGTGATCTGGCGCAGGCTCACCGCTTCGATCTCGCCGCTGCTTTGGTCTGTCTGGGCGGGAATGAGGTCCATGAAACAGATCGGGCATTTTCCCGGCTGGGGGAGCCGGATCTGGGGATGCATGGAACAGGTCCAGATGATGTCGCCCTTCTGTTCCTGCGCGACCTGCTCGTGAGCATGTTGATCAGGTCCTAATGGTCCGCCCTTGCCGCGGATCCAATAACCGAGTGCAAAAGCTGCAGCGATCAGAACAATGATCACGATTGTGCGAAGGGCGCCACCTTTTCGCGGACTTTGCATTTCAGTCATCTCCAATTACTTCTTTGCCGTGGGGGCATCCTCGAGCACGACCCCTTCTTTTTCAAACTGCTTCATGTACTTCTCAGGGTCCTTCTTGAACTCCTGAATGCAGGGAGGGCAGCAGAAATAAATCCGCTTTCCCTGGTAGTCGGTGTAGACCTTCTTGTTGACCGGCGAGCTCAGCACAGGGCACTTCACCTGGTTCGGTTCTTTTGCACCCACAGCGGTCCCGAATACAAAACCAAGTGCTGCAACCAATGCAAACGCAACGACAACTTTTTTCCAACGATCCATGGTGTTCATCCTCCATTTGTTGGTCTTTATATCCCGGCTCTCAAGAATGAGAGCCTAAGGTTTTATGCCGGCGCCGTGTTTCGGAAGTATGGCGCCGTGAATTTCGCAAGGGATTTCTTTGCCCAGGAGCCATTCCAGTTCGGCCACTCTTTGAGCCTGATCCGCCAGGGCGCGAAGGTAGGAAAGCTCGAACTCAAGCAGTGTTTTTTCCGCGTCGATAAGGTCCAGCGAACTCCTCGTTCCGGCCTGAAAGGCTTCCAGCGTGACGCCCAGGGCCTCCTCGGCTTTGGGAATGAGCGCGTTCCGGTAAAGATCGATCTTCCTCTGAGCGTCCCGATATTTGAAAAGGGCCAGTTCCATGTCAGAAATCAGTGAACGCTTCAGGCCTTCGGCGCCCTTGGTGGCCGAAGCGAGCTTGGCGTGACCCTCTCTGACCGCCGCCTTTTGTTTCTCCCACCAGAAGGGAATGTTAACCGTTACGGAAGCGATGATGGCGTCTTTGCCGCTGTCAGGCGTGTTGGGCGACAGGGCCGAGCCAGTGATGATGTCTTCAATGCCGAATGTCACATCCGGATAGTACGCTTTCTTCGCAAGCTCGATGCCCGCCTTTTCCCTGGCTTCCAGGTATTCAAATCGTTTGAGCTGGGGGCTGTATTCGGGCAGGTCCCTGAAGAGCTCTTCATCGGTCACGCACAGAAGCATGACAGGAACCGCCGGCGGCCAGGGGAATTCCGTGTCCGGAGGAAGGTTGGTGGAAGCGGCCAGTTTGGCCATAAGGGGTCTCCGCAGGTCCTGAAGGGTTTTGATGCGGTCCTCCAGACGTCCGAGTTGAACCTGCGTTTTCACAACGTCCGCATAAGGTGTGGCCCCCGCTGAGTAGCGCGCTCTGGCTACAGACTCGAAATAGCGCAAGAGCTCGATGTCTTCCCTGGTGATGCGGAGGGTCTGAGCCAGATAGGCATACTCATAGAAGGCATTTTTCACATCATAGAAAATCTTGAGCTTCAAGGCCTCATACTGCGATTTTGCGGCGTTCGCCTCCTGGGCCGCAACATCCTCCCGGAGATTGAGAACGCCGAACCAGGGAAAGGTCTGAAAGAGGGCCAGCCTCGCGTCCTGGGGCCCGACCCTCGTCTCCACATTTTCAATATAATACGCAAAGGTGAAGCGGGGATCGGGAAGCGCTTTAACCTGAGGGATCTTTTCGAGAGCCGCCTTCCATCGATAAAAGGCGGACTCCAGATCCGGGTTGTGCAGGGCAGCCTGGTTGAGGTACTCGGACAGCATTTTCAGGGATTCATGGTCTGCGCCCGAGGGCTCCCCGAGCGTCTTGCCCGCCATCTCTTCGCCGTGAACGAAGACTGTGAAAGAGAGACTCAAGCATGCGGCGAAGAGCAGGGTAAGCGCAACGCGTGTGACAGGGTGATTTTTTCTTTCCATGTTCTTTCTCCTTTTCTGTTCGAGGAAAAGGTTGCATCCCGGGGAAAGGCCGGATAAGATTTTTCTGTGAAATCCCCATTGATGGAGCGACGTAAAATGCCGGAAAACAAACCCAACATCGTCACGGACTCCCAATTCCGGGAACTCGTCCTGCAAGCAGAAGGCATCGTGGTGGTTGACTTCTATGCCCCCTGGTGCGGCCCCTGTATCCAAATGGCCCCTAGCCTCGAGGCCTTTGCTGGAGCCAATGACGGGCGGGTGAAAGTCTTTAAACTCGATGCGGATGATAACCCCAAGACGGCCGAGCAGTATGAGATCCGAAGTGTTCCCACCATCCTGTTCTTCAAGGGCGGGGAGCCAATTTTTGTCTCAAGGGGAGCCATGTCACAATCGAGTCTTCAAAAAAAACTGGACGAACTGATCGATCAATCACCCTGAATTTCTTCCATACACTGAATCTTGACGACTTCGTAAACGGTCATGGCCGAAGTATTGGCCGCTCCCGCGCATGAAATCCCCCTCGATCCCCCTTTATTAAAGGGGGATGACGAAGGATAGGAGGGAACTTCCCCCCTTTGATAAAGGGGGGCAGGGGGGATTTTCATGGTAAAAAGTCGCGTTCACCCTTCGATACCTCGCGCCGTCGCCTTAGCGGCTTTGGCGCGTCGGCGACAGGGTGACCCCATCAGACAGCCGCAAGTGTTTGATTTTCCGTTCATGGTAGTGCCTGTCCTGAGGTATCGAAGGGTATCGAACCATGAACGGGAAGGCGTTTTTCGACATTTTACGAATCCACCAACACCGAACACTGAACGCTCTTTCTTAGGCCTGGGCCGCCTTCTTCACGTAAAGAGGGGATATCTCGCGCAGCGTTTTCACCGCATCTTTGAGTGCTGCAAGGAACCGCTTGACGTCCTCCTCCCTGTTGTCCACACCAAACGTAATGACCAGGGTCCCCTGGGCATCTGCAAAGTCTCGACCGATCGACAAAAGAACATGGGAGGCTTGAAGCGCGCCTGCCGCGCAAGCAGATCGGGTGGACACGGCGAAATTTTCGTCATCCAGCATAAGGACGACGCTTTCACCCTCGATGTATTTGATGGAAACGGAAACAAGGTTGGGCAGGCTTTCCTCGGGGTGCCCGTTGATGATGTATTCATCGATGTACTGGGGCAAATCCTTCAAAAGCTTGCTTTTCAGTTTCTTGACATGGGCGATTCTCGCCGGCATGTCCCGAATGGTGACCTCGGCGGCCGCTCCCATGCCGATGATGCCGATTAAATTCTCGGCCCCGGCCCTCTTGTTGTGCTCCTGAACGCCTCCGTCCAGAAGGGGCCACAGTTTCGTTCCCCGGCGGACAAAGAGCCCTCCTGCCCCGGTGGGGCCGTAAAAAGTATTGGACGCAAAACTGAGCAAGTCCACTCCCAGTTGCTGAACATCCACAGGCACAACCCCGACCGAGTCTACTGCATCCGTATGGAAGATCACCCCTTTCTCCCGGGTGATAGCGGCAATTTCCTGAATGGGCTGGATGGTCCCGATCTCATTGTTGCTGTGCATGATCGTGACCAGGACGGTGTCGTCGATGATCGCCTTGACCACATCGGAAGGGTTGACCCGCCCATATTCGTCTACGGGAACGGAGGTCACCCTGTAATCCATCATCTTGAGGCGTCGAAGGCTCCGCAACACGGCGTTGTGCTCGATATTGGACGTGACAATATGTTTGCCCTTGTCCTGCTTTGCCCAGGCTACGCCCTTCACGGCCAGGTTGACGGATTCGGTGCCGCCGGACGTAAACACCACGTCTTTGGGGCTGGGCGCATGGATCAGACGGCTGACGGATTCCCTCGCTTTGTCGAGAGCCTCTGCAGCGTTATCGCCCAGTTTGTGCTGGCTTGACGGATTGCCATAGTCGGTCCTGATAGCCTGAATCATGGCCTCCTGAACTTCAGGAATCAGTGGATTCGCAGACATGTGATCGAGATTCGCTATTTTTTCAGACATGGGCCTGCCTCCTTTCTCTCCTTACCGAGTTTCGATGGCTTTGAGCCGGCAGTTAGGGCAAGGCGCATCCTGCTGCGGGAGCTGGGTATCACAGTAAGGGCAGTAGCATGCCTCGGCCTTTGCGTGTTCATGCTTTTCCTGACGCTTCGGTTCAGCCGGTGCTTTGCCGGCTTTTCGATCTTCGTAGTTCTTGATGGCAAGGTGAAGGGCGTCCGCCCCCAAGTTCGAGCAATGAAGCTTGTTCTTGGGAAGCCCCTCCAAAGCGTCGGCTACATCCTTATTGGTGATCTTCTTCGCCTCGTCGAGGGTTTTGCCTTTGGCCAGTTCAGTGAGCATGCTGGAGACCGCAATGGCTGCACCGCACCCGAACGTCTGGAACTTGATGTCATCGATACGATCTTCCCTGATTTTCAGGTAAATGGTCATCATGTCTCCGCAAAGCGGATTTCCCACCTCGCCGACACCGTCGGCATTTTCCATGGTTCCCACATTCCTTGGTTTTCTAAAATGATCCATCACTGTTTTCGAATACATGTCAAACACCTCCCTCGCTCAATTGGAACTATTTTAATCATCGATTGTTCCTAGTAAAGAGATAGGAAAATATTTTGCCGATTTCTTTGGAACCAGGGGTGAACTTGACAATCCAGCAGGGAGCGATAAATTATACCCGTTAAATATGAATTGGTCACTCCGAGTGCACGCGGTTCAACGCAGGAGAAAATCTCGACGTCCGCAGTAAGAGAAAAGGCATGAAGCTTTCCACGAGAAGCCGCTACGGAACAAGACTGCTGCTGGATCTGGCGATCAATGACACCAAGAATTTTGTCCAGCTTAAAGAGATCTCGAAACGTCAGGGCATTTCATTGAAGTATCTCGAGCAGATTATCATTCCTCTCAAGAGGGCTCGTCTCGTGGAGAGTTCCCGGGGTGCAACAGGAGGATATCGCCTGGGAAAACCGCCGGATCGGATATCCGTGGGAGAGATCGTGGCCCTCCTTGAAGGGGGGCAAGGCTTGACTCGATGTGAAAGCCATCCCGAGTCTTGTGAACGTTCTGAATCGTGTTCGGTCAGGAGTATCTGGAAGGAAGCGACACAAGCTTTTTATGATACGTTGAACCGCGTTTCTTTGGCGGACCTTGTTTCGAAGGAAAAAGTCCTATGAAAAAAATCGTATCCCTTGCGATCAGCAAGAAGAAGGGGACCCGAAAGACCCCGGCGGCCATGGTCGAAGTAGTAAGAGACCACGGTATCCTCGGAGACGCCCACGCGGGCCCCTGGGAAAGACAGCTCAGTTTTCTGGCGGCCGAACAGATTCAAGAAGCCCGCTCCAGGGGCCTCCAGGTCGATTTCGGCGATTTCGCAGAGAACGTGGCCAGCGAGGGTGTGAACTGGAAAGAGCTGCCTTTAGGCACCCGGGTAAAGCTGGGACAGGACGTGGTCGTTGAAATCACGAAAATCGGCAAGGAGTGTCACAAGAAATGTGCGATCTACTACCAGGCCGGAGACTGTATCATGCCCAGGGAGGGGGTCTTTGCAAGAGTGATCGACGGAGGAACCCTGCGCTGCGGGGATGCGATTGAGATCTTAGTGCCGTGAGTTTTTTTGTTCTCAGCGGTGTAACCGGCTCACCTTTGCCGCGATCCTTTCAAAAAACTTCTCTGCGGAAATGATCAAGAGTTCGTTTCGACCCTCGGCGAGCTTTTCCATTTCGTCGTAAGCAGCCACATCGAAAACATGTCGCCGTCCGTGTATTTCCTTGAGGGTCGATTCAACTCTGATCCTGGAACCCAATGGCGCGGCTGCGCAGTGACGGATGGAGATGAGGGTGCCCACCGTCATTTTTCCAGGGGGCAGAAATTTTTCTATGGCGTTGCGGGAGGCCAGCTCCATAAGGAGCACAATGCGATGCGTGGAGAGGACCTCGGCTCCCAGATTCCCCACCTCGCTGGCAAGGTCATTGCGCTCCACGATGATTTCCTTTTGACCCTTGAGGCCTGTTTCAATCATGCCCTGTCTTCTCCTTTGCTGAAGTCTTCAAATAGCGTTCTTCAGTGACCTTCAGAATTCTAAAAAGAGTTTGGTTCACGGGCGTTGGAACATGCAACTGCCGGCCGAGAGAGAGGACTTTTCCCGCAAAGATTTCCAATTCTGTTTTCCTTCCGGCTTCTACGTCCTGGAGCATGGAGGTCTTTCCGGTCGGCGGGAGTTTAGAAAGAAAAGCATGCCAGTCTGCGATGTCCTTTTCCACGAGAGCGATCTTTGCTTTTTCTGCCAGGCCGATGACTTCCCGCATGGCGGACTCCATGAGCTCCATGGCCTCCGGAAAGGCATGAAAAACCCCGTAGGGCGCACGCAGCACGGCCGAGACCTGGTTGATTCCCACATTGATCATGAACTTCCACCACAGGGTCCGAATCATGTCCTCGGGGATTTCGGAAACGATTCCGGCCTGTTCGAACAGCGATCGGAGTGCTCGAACGCGATCGGTGAGAGTAAGGTTGGCGGCTTCACCGAAGTAGAGTTTTCCCTTCTTCGAGTAGGTGACCACGTTTTCTTCTCTCATGGCATCGATGCCCACGGCAACAGCGTACAGGACTTTTTCCATCCCGTAGACGGCGCCGATCTGCTCCTCGCTTTCAATGCCGTTCATCACCGAGAGAAAGAGGGTGTTTTTCCCGACCACATTGCCCATGTCTTTTATGGCTTCCTGCAGGTGGTGATTTTTGACGGCCACCCACACGAGATCGGATGGCGGGACTTGGTCATCAGGCTTGATGACAGGAATGGAATAAGTCCGGCCATTGACCGTCAAGCCCTGTTCCCTGAGGCGCCGGAGGCGCTGACCCGCCGCGTGGAGAAACACGCACCCGGGATTCATGTCATAAAACATGGTGGCATAGGTCGCTCCCATGGCTCCTGCACCGATAATGGAAATTCGCTCGAACGATGGTCTCATGCAGATCCTCTCCTTTCTATCTCACGGCTCGACAAGGCGCCCTCTTATTTATGAGAAAAGCGGCCGAAGGTCAACGGTGAACGGTCAGCGGAGCGGGGCGCGGTGCTGCCGGGCCCCTTGTTTGGAGAAAGAGACTGTGGTAGAAACTCACAGAAAGGGCCAAATATGATGAATTCGTAAACGCTCATGACCCTTACGAGGGTCAGCCCCGCCCATGAAAATGTAGGGTCGGCCACTGTGCCGACCTGGCAGGCGGGGTCGCCTGCCCTACGTCCGGTACGGCAAAGCGCATTTCCACGGTAAAAAGTGAAAAACCGCTTTTCCGTTCATGGTTCGATACCTCACCACGAACGGAAATTCAATCACTTACAGTCACTTGAAAACGTTCGCCCTGAGGTATCGAAGGGTGAACGCGACTTTTTACCGTGAAAATCCCCCTCGATCCCCCTTTGTTAAAGGGGGAGGAAGAAGGATAGGAGGAAACTTCCCCCCTTTGAAAAAGGGGGGTCAGGGGGGATTCTCATGCGCGGGGGCGACAAGATCTTCGTGTCATGAACGTTTACGAAGCCATCAAATATCGATCGAGGACAAAAATGAAAGAGAAGCTTCTCGTTGCCGTGGCATGTGTGGCCGGCGTTTCAGCCGTCGCCTACGGCATGGCCCAAAAAAACGATGTCGTCTTTGTGATCGGAATCCTGATTGTGATCGGAGCTTACCTCGTCATTCGCAGAAAACTCAAGGCGGCTCTAGCTGACAAGACCTCGAGGTGAAAAAACCCCACATCTCGCATTTTCGCCCTTGACACATCACAAGATGTTGTGATATATAATTAAACGTTTTTTTTGGAGATCTTTTCCTGAGCCGAAGGGCTCCCAGAATAACCTTTCATCCATAAACCTTTCTTTTTTGCTGCTTTTTGTTCACCTTCTTTTTTTGATTGAGGGCCTGGAATGTTCGAACAGATCAAAAAACGAGACGGACGGGTTGTGCCTTTTGATTCCTCCAAGATCACATCAGCCATCGCGAGCGCCGGCAAGGCCACAGGAGAGTTCGATGAGAGAGAGGCCAAGAAACTCACCCTGCGGGTTCTGACCCTGGCCCACGAAATTCGCCTGGGTGCCGTTCCCGAGGTGGAGGAGATCCAGGACATCGTTGAAAGGGTGCTTCTGGATTCGCCCTATTACAAAACCGCGAAAGCCTATATCCTTTACCGAGAGCAGCATGCGCAAATCAGGGCCATCGTAGCCAAGGCCAGCGTGGACCTGGTGGAACACTACATTCAGAAGATGGATTGGAAGATTAATGAGAACAGCAACATGTGTTACTCCCTTCAGGGGCTGAACAACTACATCTCCTCGGACATCACGTCGGAATACTGGTTGAGCCGGATTTATCCCCCTGAAATCAGAGACGCTCACAAACGGGGAGATTTTCACATTCATGATCTAAGCCTCCTGTCCGTCTATTGCGTCGGCTGGGACCTCAAGGACCTTTTGGTCCAAGGGTTCAGGGGCGTCCAGGGCAAGGTGGAAAGCGCCCCGCCCAGGCATCTCAGGTCCGCCCTCGGCCAAATCGTCAACTTTTTCTACACCCTGCAAGGGGAAGCCGCAGGGGCGCAGGCGATTTCCAATTTTGACACCCTTCTCGCCCCCTTTGTCCGATATGACCGGCTCGACTACAGGGAGGTCAGGCAGGCGATTCAGGAGTTCGTGTTCAACATCAACATTCCTACCCGTGTGGGTTTTCAAACGCCTTTCACCAACATTACGCTCGACCTGGAGGCCCCTTCAACGTTGAAACACCACCAGGTCGTCGTCGGTGGAAGGGAACAGAAGGAGACGTACGGCGACTTTCAAACGGAAATGGATCTCATCAACCGGGCCTTCGCCGAAGTCATGATGGAGGGGGATGCCAAAGGAAGGGTTTTCACCTTCCCCATCCCGACCTACAACATCACCCCGGACTTCGACTGGGAGAACACAAACCTGGACATGGTTTGGCGTATGACGGGCAAGTACGGGATCCCCTATTTCTCCAATTTCGTCAATTCCGACATGAGTCCCGAAGATGCTCGGTCCATGTGCTGCCGGCTTCGCCTGGACAACCGGGAGCTCCTCAAGCGGGGAGGAGGCCTGTTCGGGGCCAATCCCCTGACCGGGTCCATCGGCGTGGTGACCATCAATCTTCCCAGGATAGGCCACCTCGCCGTGGACGAGAACAATTTCTACGAGAGGCTGAAGGCGCTGCTGGACCTTGCCATGGAAAGCCTTTCCATCAAGAGGAAGATCCTGGAGAAATTCACGGAAAGCAATCTCTATCCCTATTCCAGGTTTTATCTCAGGGAGGTGAAGAAGGCGACGGGGTTTTACTGGAAGAACCACTTTTCCACCGTCGGCCTGGTGGGCATGAACGAGGCCTGTTTGAACCTGTTCGGAGCAGGGATCGGAAGCGAGCAGGGTTTGGCCTTTTCTCTGAGGGTGATGGATTACATCCGGGAAAGACTCTCGGAAAAACAGGAGCAGACAGGGGAACTGTTCAACCTGGAAGCGACGCCCGCGGAGGGCGCCTCCTACCGTCTTGCCATGCTCGACAAGGAGCATTTCCCGGACACGGTTTGCGCCAACGAGGAGGCCTACCTTGGAGGGGCCGCTCCCTTTTACACCAATTCCACACAGCTTCCTGTGGACTACACGGACGACCTTTTCGAAACCCTTCTGCTTCAGGATGAACTGCAGACCAAATATACGGGCGGCACAGTCCTGCACGTGTATCTCGGCGAACAGGTGAGCGATGCGGACACTGCGAAGACCCTGATCAGGAAAATCGTGACGCGCTTCAAGCTGCCTTATTTCACCCTCACTCCCACCTTTAGTGTCTGTCCTTCCCACGGGTACCTCAGGGGCGAACAGGAAAGGTGTCCGACCTGTCATGAGGAGACAGAAGTGTACTCCAGGGTGGTGGGATACCTCAGACCCATCAAACAGTGGAATGAGGGAAAACGTGCGGAATTCGCCATGAGAAAACGTTTCAAGCTTCCTCTCTCCTCGGACTTTCCGTCCGGCGGCGAGGTGTTCCCCTCCATTCACGAACAGGAAGCTCCTTATCTCAAAAGGAGCGCCGGCTGATTCAGGGCATGATCCTTGGCGGTTTGCAGAAGAGCTCCATGATCGACTATCACGGGAAGGTGAGCTGCGTGTGCTTTCTCACGGGATGCAATTTCGATTGTCCCTTCTGCCACAATTCTCATCTGGTGCGAAGGGACCTGGCGAAGCTTGATCCCGTGGACGAGAGTGGGCTGTATCGATTCCTGGAATCCCGCAAAGGACTGCTTGACGGCGTGGTCGTTTCCGGAGGGGAGCCCACCCTGGACAGGGAACTCATCCCCCTGTGCCGGCAAATCAAGGCTATGGGCTACCCTGTCAAGCTGGATACGAACGGCAGCCTGCCTGACGTGATCGAATCGCTCATGGACGAACGGCTTGTGGATTACATCGCCATGGACGTCAAAACCGACCCCTCCCGGTATCCTCTTTTCATCAAGCGGGAATTCAATCCGGCAAACGTGCTGCGGAGCATTCGGATGATCATGGAATGGGATGGGGAGTATGAGTTCCGGACCACCTGTGTCAAGCCTCTGGTCGACAAAAAGGTCGTGGAAAACATTGCCGGGATCATCGAAGGCGCCGAACAGTATGCCCTACAAGGCTTTCGGGACAAGGACCTTCTCCACCCCGAGTTTTTTCAAGGCGTCAAACCCGGTTACGAGGAAGAGGAGATGAAGGCGCTGCAATCGACAGCCGAGCCGTGGGTGAAGCGATGTATTTTGCGTTGAGAAGAAAATCGGTCCTGTCCGGCTTTTTCATCGGAGGCCTCTTGTGGCTCTGGGCAGGCATGGGGTACAGTGCGGGACCTCTTTCCGTGTGTGTGAGCATCCTTCCGCAAAAATACTTTGTGGACAAGGTCGGCGGAAGTCTCGTTCACGTTTCGGTCATGGTCCCTCCGGGCGCAAATCCACATCTCTACGAGCCCAAACCCGGCCAGATGGCCGCTCTCGCGAAGATGAAGATCTACTTCGCCGTGGGAGTCACCTTCGAAGACGCCTGGCTGCCGAGGCTTGCGGCGATCAATCCCGAGATGAAAATCGTCCATACGGAAGAGGGGATTCAGAAAATTGCCATGGAGACCCATGGGCCCGGCGAAACCGCAACGGCGGAGCATCATGATCATCAAGGCATCAAAGATCCCCATATCTGGCTCTCCCCGCCGGAGGTGAAAATACAGGCCCGAAACATCCTGGCGGCCCTTCAGGAGGTCGATCCGGCAAACGAGGCCGTCTATGAGAAGAATTTTGCGGCTTTCGAAAAAGAAATTGACGCCCTCGACGAGGCATTGAGGAAGATCTTTGCAGCAAAGCGGGGCATGAAGTTCATGGTGTTTCACCCCTCCTGGGGGTACTTTGCGAGAGCCTATGGCCTGAGGCAAGTTCCCGTTGAGCTGGAAGGCAAGGAACCAAAACCGGCCCAGCTCAAGGCCCTCATCGAATTGGCCAGGACAGAGGGAATCAAAATCATCTTTGTTCAACCTCAGTTCTCGGCCAGGAGCGCGGAGATCATCGCCAAGGCCATTGACGGGCAGGTTGTTTTTGCCGATCCCCTGAGCCCCGACTGGAGCAACAACCTTCGGGACCAGGCGGAGAAATTCAAGGCCGCCCTCAGGTGAGCGATCCTGATGGACTTGCAAGGAGCCCCACACCGTCATTGCGAGGTGCGAAGCGCCGTGCCTGCGCGCTGTAGCGCTAGGGCGCGCAAGCGCGGCAATCTCCTGGATACCCAATGCCCAATGACGAACAACCAACGACGACGGACCACGGACCAATAATCAATGTCCAATGACCGATGATCACCCTTCTCTTTCAAAGGGAAGGCCCAATGCGGCAGGAGCGCCGACCCGTTTTTTGGCCGCTCCCCATCGCGTGATGAGGACCAGGACCGCAATGGTAAAGAGGTAAGGGAGCATCCTGAGGACATAGCCCGGGATAAGACTCAACCCGGCTGCCTGGCAATAAAACTGGAAGGCATTGATGAAACCGAAAAGCAGGGCTCCCAGCGTTGCTCTCAGGGGATCCCAGGTGGCGAAGATCACCAGGGCGATCGCGATCCATCCCTGCCCGCCCGTCATCTGCTCTTTCCACCCCGGCGTGTAGGCAAGACTGAGATAGGCTCCTCCCAAACCGGCGAAAGCTCCGCCTACCAGGGTGTAAAGATAGCGGATACGGAAAACGCCGATGCCTACGGTGTCGGCGGCCGCCGGGTTTTCTCCAACGGCCCGGAGCTCCAGACCGTATTTGGTCTTGTAGAGGTGAAGCGTTGCGAGCGGGACGAGCACGTAAGCAGGATAGACCAGAGCGTGATGCGTGAAGAAGATCTCACCGAGATAAGGGATCCTATCCAGGGGGAAGAGAACAAAAGGGTCGAACTTGAGCGAGACCTTTCCGATCAGCGGTCTTCCCAAAAAATTGCTCAACCCGATTCCAAAGAGGGTCAGGGCCAGGCCTGAGACGACCTGATTGACTTTCAGGGTGATGGAGAAGAACCCGTGGATCAGGGCGAAAAGAGCGCCGACGAGCATGGCTGCGACGACCCCCAACCAGAGAGATTGGGTGGCATAGGTCGTTGCGAATCCTGACAAGGCGCCCATGAGCATCATGCCTTCAACACCCAAATTGAGCACGCCGCCGCGCTCCGCATACATCTCACCGAGGGTCGCGTAGAGGACGGCCATCGAGGAGGTCAAGGTGATTTTTGCAATGAACAGGGGAGCGGCCTCCATGCTCTATGTCTCCTTGTGCTGAATGTGGAGTTCGTAGTCCTGGAAGACTTGGCCGCCCAGGACGCAGAAAAGGATAGCCCCCTGAAGGGCAAGACCAATGGCCGAAGGGACCTGCATGGCGATCTGTACCTGATCCCCCCCCACCATGAGAGCGCCAAGAAGGACGGAAGTCACGACGATAGCTCCCGGACGAAGTCTGGCCAGCCAGGCAACCACGATGCCCACATAGCCGTTGCCCACCGCAAGACCCTGCTGGAGACGGTAGTGGATGCCGGCCGTCTCGCAGAGCCCGGCAAGCCCGGCAAGCCCTCCACTGACCAGCATGATCCAGAGGATGCTTCGCTGGATGTCGATTCCTGCGTAACGAGCCGCTCTTGGATTGGCGCCCGACACCCTGATTTCATATCCCCACCGGGTGTGAGCCAGGATGTACCAGATCAAGAACGCGGCTGCGAGCCCTACCGGCAGGCCGAGATGCATCCTTGTTCCAAAGAACCGGGGGAACCAGGCAACATCCGGAAACATGGCCGTGCCGGGGAAGCCTCTTCCGGCCGGATCGCGCCAGGGACCGAAGTAGAGGTGCTCAAGCCAGAAGATGGCTACGTAGTTGAGCATCAGGGAGGTGATAATCTCATTCACGCCGAGCCGCGCCCGCAGGATGCCCGGGATCAACCCCCATAGCGCTCCACCCAGGAATCCCGCAACGATCATGGCGGGAATCACGGCGAAAAAGGGCACGAACGGTGAAAGAAAAAGAGCCACCCCAGCGCCTGCAACGGCTCCCATGACGAGTTGACCTTCAGCCCCCACATTCCAGATCAGCATGCTTCCCGCCAATCCCACCGAAAGGCCGCAGAGAATAATGGGCGTGGCTCTCACAAGAACCTCGGAGAAATTGTCCGGGCTTCCAAAGGCCCCCCAAAGCATCCCGGCGTAGGCTCGAAATGGATTCGCTCCCACCAGGAGGAAAAGGAAGCCTCCGATCAATAGGGCGACCAGAATCGAAGACGGCGTCAAAAGGTATCGCTTCCACGTGAGAGGGGAGAGTCTTTTCTTCAGGGTGATTCTCATGCCCGGCCTCTCAATCCGGCCATGAGAGGCCCAATGCGCTCCAGCCCCGCTTCATCCTCGCAGGAGATGATGTCCATGATCCGGCCCCTGAACAGGACCAGGATCCGATCCGAAATGGACAGGACCTCTTTCAGGTCGCCCGATACCAGAAGGATCCCCCCCTTGTTTCGCTGCAGAAGGAGGGCTTGCCAGACCTCTTCGGTGGCGCCGATGTCCAGGCCGCGCGTAGGCTGCTCCGCGATCAAAAGGAGGGGCTCACGAGAAAATTCGCGAGCGAGTATGAGCTTCTGCAGATTTCCTCCTGAGAGTTGGCCTGCCCTCATCTTCGGGGTAGGGGCCGCGATGTGATACGCGGCAATCAGCTTCTGCGTTTCCTCTTCAACAGCCTTCCAGTTCATGATCGGACCCGAGGAAAATTCTCTGCGGCGGGTGAGAGCCAGGTTTTCGCCGAGAGCCATGTCGGGAGCGCTTCCTCGGCCCGTCCTATCCTCGGGGATGTAGGACACGGACTGGAGGCGTTCTTGGATATCAACCCCGTCCAGAAGGATTCTTCCTTTTTCCCTGGGTCGCAGGCCGACCAGAGCCTCCACAAGTTCCCGCTGACCGTTGCCGGCCACCCCGAGGACGGCGAATATCTCGCCGGCCTTCACGGAGAATGAAATCCCTTTCACGGCCTCTTCTCCCCGGTCCCCTCTGACCGTGAGTGCATCGACTTCAAGGAGGGTTCGCTCCGTCTTCCGGGATTCCTTTCCAACTTCGAGGATCACTTCGCGGCCTACCATCATGCGGGCAAGCTCGGTGCTGATGAGCCCGTCTTTGTCCCGCACCATGTCCGGTCGCACCGTGCTCATGACCTTGCCTCTCCGGAGCACGGTGATGTAGTCGGAGATCTCGAGAACCTCTTCCAGCTTGTGGGTGATAAAAATAATCGAGCGGCCTTCTTCCTTGATCCGTCTCATGACGGAAAAAAGGCGCTCAATTTCCTGGGGAGCCAGTACCGCGGTCGGCTCATCCATGATCAGGACCTTGACCCGGCGATAGAGCATCCGCAGGATTTCCACCCGCTGCTGCTCGCCCACGGAAAGCTCCCAGATGCGCGCACGACTGTCGATGGCGAGACCGAACCGCTCGGAGAGATCGTCCACGGTTTTTTCCAGCTTTGCGGTGTTGAGCCGAACGTCTCCGGGCACGGCGAGGGCAATGTTCTCGGCCACCGTGAAATTGCCGACGAGCTGGAAATGCTGGTGAATCATGCCGATGCCGTGATCAAGGGCATCCCTGGGCGAGCGGAAGAAAACCCTTTTGTCACGGACATAGATCTCCCCTTCATCGGGCTGATAGAATCCGGAGAGGATCTTCATGAGCGTGGTCTTGCCCGCGCCGTTTTCTCCGAGAAGACTGTGAACTTCCCCCTTGAGGACCTGGAAGTCGATCCCCTGGTTCGCCGTCACCTCCGGGAAGTTCTTGACGATCCCCTTCATCAGGACGGCGGGAGCCTCGTGATTCCATTGTACGGTCATTTGCGTTTGTCGGGCAGAAACTGAGGGGCGGGCAGATTTCCCAGCCAATGCATTTTGTTGGACAGACCCTTGTACAGCGGCTTCATCTCTCCTTCACGGGCAACGCAGTAAATGCCCAGAATCTTTAGAGCGTCTTTGTCCTCGGAGCGCCTTTCTGCGATTTCGTCGATAATGGTGGCCATGGCGGCGATCGTTCCTCCGGTACTGACGACATCGTCGATGATCACCAAGCCTCTCCCGGCGGAGGCAAGCAGGTTGAAGTCACGCTCGTACACGACGAGGTACTTGTCCCCGCTTGTGACAGAGCCGCCTCCGACCTGGATAAACGGCCTTTTCCGGCCGTGCTCGATCTCCATGTGGGGCTTTCTCCGGTTGTAGGCGATGGCCATCAAAGGGACGCCCAATTCCTCGCACACCACCTGGCTCAACTGAAGGGCCTTCTCTACGGCCGCCAGGAACACCACCCCATCGAGGTTCTCAATGTCCTGCCGGATTTTTTGGGCCAAGGCCCTTCCGAACAATCGATTCCATTCCACGGTCCCGACGAGGTTCAGACTGGCGATTTTTAGCGAGCCGCCCGGGGCGGGCATGAGCACATAGGGAAGTTCCGCCCGGAACCCGAGCTCAGAAATCTCGAACACAAATTTCTCTCCGGTCTCGAGAGCACCCGGTGTGATCTCCATAAAAGCCTTCCTTGGGTCAATATTGGGAAAATGGTAGCATTCTAGCCGTCTTCAAAGCTGAAGACCTTAACGTTTGTCCGCCCGTGGAGGAACAATGCCAAGGTTTCGCGAGCAGGGAAGGCCGTCCCTGCCAAGCCCCGCCCGTATTCCGTGGAGGGCCTGGAACCCCCGGCGGACCGTATCGCAAAAGCCTAATCCGGGATTTTTCCCGAGGTGCCCTCTACCAGCCATCGCATGGTGAGCAAATCCTGATCACTGGCCTTCCCGCCCTTCGGGATCATTTCTTTTCCGGCCTGGTCTCTGATGGGACCGCCAAAGATGTTGTCCACGCCCTTCTCCAGGAGAGCCTTTTCAGCACCCACTTTCTGCCTGGTCGCTTCCGGGACCGATGCGTGGAAAGGAGCCAGCTTGACTCCCTTCTTGTCAAATCCCCACCAGACCTCCGCAGGCTTCCAGGTTCCTGCCATGACCCGTTTGACCGCATCGACATAGTAGACACCCCAATTCCACTCGCTGCTGACGAGGGCACAGGGGGCCTGGCCGCTCACGTCAATACCATACCCGATCGCCGGGACCTTCTTGCGGCAAGCCGCTACGGCGGATTCAGGCGTGTCCGCCATCTGCCGAATCAGGTCATGCCCGCGACCCGCAAGCGTTTCAGCCAGAAGGGTCTCGTTGGCCGCGTCGCGCCAGCTCTTGAGCCAGACAATGGTGTTCACCTTTTTCGGATCGTGTGCCACGCCTGCCTCTCTCAATCCTTTGAGAAGACCGATGGTAAAGGCATTGATCCCTCGAACGGGCTCCGGAATAGGTTGGGTGGCTACCGTTCCCACGTTCTTGAAACCCATGAGGCCGGCTGTGTACCCCGCGAGATATTCCGCTTGATACATGCGCACAAAATAGTTGCCCATGTTCTTGTCGTTCTTCTTGTACCCGGAACAGTGTTCGAAAACGACCTTGGGAAAATCCTTGGCCACGATGACACAGGGATCCATGTGCTCGAAGGTGGTGGCAAAGATGATGTCATAGCCTGCTTTGGCATATCCTCGAAGGACCTGTTCGGCATTGGCTGCGAGCACCTTCTCCGTGTAAGAGACCTCGATTTGGTCACCCAGTTCCTTCTGCAGGTGCTGGATTCCCCGGTAGTGTGCCGTCGTCCAGCCCATGTCATCGATCGTCCACAGAAGCGCAAAGGCCACTTTTGTTTTGGCAAAACCGGGTGCCGTGCACACCATTCCAAGCGCCAGCAGCACACTCAACAAAACAACGACTTTTTTTACCATGGTTCATCCCCCTTCATGATCATGATTCAATGATGCGATTTTGGTCTGATTTGTCCCGAGGTGTTCCTTCCTCCCGCAAGCCGGGAGTATAGGAGCAAAGCCGGAAGGGAGTCAAGGCAAAAGCAAGAAAGCCAATGGTTGAAATGCCTGGAGATTAGAAATGATTTTCGAATGCGAGGGGGGCGGGATGATGACGCGGTATCAGTCCTCCCACGTGGTGAGGGCCACGTAGTCGTTCATCGCTTCTTTCACTTTTCTTACGTACTCTCTTGTCTCCGGGATAGGTGGAACCCTGTACCCTGCGTGCACGACCCGCTTAGCTCCCGCATTGTATGCGGCCAGGGAAAGATCAAGGTTGTCATCAAAACGCTCTAGCAGGGATTTCATGTGCAGCAGCCCGACGCGAATATTGACTTCGGGATCGAAAAGCATTTCCGGTGGGATCTCGAAGTGCACGCCCGCAAGCTGCGGTGTGACTTGCAGGACGCCTATCGCTCCCCGCGGGGACACGGCGCCGTGATCGAAGCCGGACTCCACCTGGGCCATACCCAAGGCAAGACGAGGAGCCAAGCCGAGTTCACGGGCGATGGTTCTCAATCGGCTCTTGATCAACGTGCGCTTAAAGACTTTTGCCGCCTTCCTGGCAACCATGGACTGCTCGGACGACGCTCCGGCGCGAACAGCAAGCTCAAAGGTTTCGCCGTCACGGAGAAGAGCCACGGCATTGATTTCCGCGTGAAGGTAATCAAGGCCGTCATGCATCTGGCGGATCATGTTTTCGTACTGCGCTGATGCCAGAAGATCCGAGATGAGAGGGGCGGGATGTTGTGCTTTGTCCTGTTGGCTGGATAGGTTTTTTACCGTTCCCATGAGAGCGGTGATGGCCTGGTCGTGGGCTGCCAAACCTTGTGACTCGGCAAGGTTATCGGCCAGGTTGGCGATGCTGCCGGCCATGCGTATGAGCTGATCCCTTTGTTCGAGGTTTTCTCTTTCCAGGCAGGCCAGTTGTCTCTCGAACTGTTTGGCCGACCAGTAATCGGAGAGAACATAACTCACCAGGAGAATGGAGAGAAAGGCAAATCCCATCGCGACAGTGATCAAAGGGCTGGGCAAGACGATTCTCTTGACCTTGCCTAGTCCCTGGGGAAAAACAATGATATGTAATGGATCGCGATGCATCAAACGCTTTCTCCGTTCAGGCTGAGAATGAGGCCTCCCAGATCAGCCTTTATTCGTCTGGTCACGCTCAGCCGTTCAAAATCCCGCCGATCTTTTTAACCAGGGGGATTGCCCAATTCGCACTTCTTTTTGTTGTTCTCTGGGGTTTTAAGGCCCTCCCTAGGCCTCGCCTTCAAAGAACAAAGGGGGGATGAAGCCTTTCACTTCTTATGACAGCAAGTTTCCTGCCAAACAGCATAATAGGTAAAAATAAAACGTTATTTCAAACACTTGGACAATCAACTGAGCTTTTAAGCGTAGAAACGAACCCATTGAAAGCGTCAAAAATGGGAACAGAGTTACCATTTCTCTGTAAAAAAATTTACATACATCTCTGCGCGCTTTCGAGAGGGGATATATTCGGAAAAGTCCTTCCTCCCTAAGCTTGATGAAGGACTTTAGGAAAAACATAGAAGGGATGACGCAGGGCCGAACAGCCGATACGACCACAAATATAGTTCCCAGGCACGAATAAGTATTTAGCCCTGGGAGCAACTTTCAATGGTCAATATTATATCTTTGAAAGCGAAAATCAAGAGGAATTGTAAAGATGTTTTCACTGCCTGGGACGATCCCCAGACAGTTCTGCGCGCGCCTGCGGATTGATTCATTCAAAGTGTAGCAGAACAGGAACAGGGTGCGTATTCCCTCGCCACTTCAACCTTTCCGTCATTTCTGCGTTGAAGACGCTGAAGCTGAGCCGGCGATTGTGGAGAGTCTCGAAGCGAGCTCGGCGTTCTCAATCGCATAGGCGACCAGCGTGCCTGCGGTCTCGATCCACAAGAGGTCTTCCTTGCGGTAGGCATAGGGTCCCTCGATGCCGTCGAGGTATAGGACACCGAAAACTCGACCATGGGCACTCATCGGCACGCAAAGAAGGGATTTGATTTCCATCGTCCCTCCATCATGCACAGCATCTCCGGTGCCTCGGCCCGTCGCATCTGCGACCGTAACCGCTGTCCCTCCATCAAATGCCTCTTGAACAGCCTCGATACCGAAGGGCACGGACTCCCTGTCGGGCTTCGTCTTCATGGCCCCCTGCTTGACCTCACCCGTTTCTTTGTCCCGGAGAAAGACCGAAACCCGGTCGATCCTCGGCAGCATGTCAAGGAACTGCTCTGAGATCTTTTCCAGGGCCTCTCCCAATTTAATAGGCCCTCGAAGGAGTTCCGAGAGCTTGGAAACAAATTCGGTTTCCCTGAAGGAACGGGAACGACGCTCTCCGGTTTCAGGACGAATCGGCGTGGCTGAAACATTTCGTGACGGCCTTGGCGAGAGCTCTTCGAAATCGAGGTCCTTCGGCGACGCGACGTCTTCCAGCCTGATTACCGTGTCTCCCATCGTGATGACGTCTTCTCCGTCCACCTGGCGCCCTTCCCCGGGTTCGAGGGGAGTCCCGTTGATGAGCGTGCCGTTGGAGCTCTTCAGATCTTCGACAAAAAGAGCCGTTCCAATGCTGAATATCTTGAGGTGCATTCGGGACACGGTGTGATCCGAAATCCGGATGTCATTCTTCGCCCCTCTTCCCAAGAAGAGGATGTCCCCTTCCAGGTCAAAGCTTTTTCCTTTTTCACGTCCTTCCAGCACGCGCAAGGTCGTCATTCTTCTGCCCCCGGCCGTATCGAACGGAGATTATCCATAGAGCCGCAGAAAGGCAATAGAAAATCAGTGGAGCTTGCGGAACACCTGACTTCAGGGGTTTGCACCACGGAAAGCCGTGTAGAGTTCATGAGCATGGTAGGAACTGCGCACAAAGGGGCCGCTCGCCACCTCCGTAAATCCCATTCGAAGCGCCGTTTCTTTCCATCGATCGAACTCCTCAGGAGGGACGAAACGCACCACAGGAAGGTGGTCTCTTGAAGGTTGAAGGTATTGACCGAGGGTCAGCATGGTACACCCTGCCTCCACAAGATCTTGGAGTGTCCGCCCTGTTTCGTCGTCGGACTCGCCAAGCCCCAGCATGAGCCCGGATTTCGTCGCCACGGAGGGATCCATTTCCCGAGCCCTCTTGAGAAGACGCACGGACCTTTGGTAGACCGCCCCGGGTCGGACCATGGGATAAAGGCGGGAAACGGTTTCCACGTTGTGGTTCAACACATCGGGCCTGGCGTCCATGACTTTCTTCAGCGCATCATCATCGCCCTGAAAATCCGGTATCAGCACCTCCACCATGGCTTCCGGGACCTCTTTTCGAAGGGCCTGGATGGTCTGTGCGAAAAGGCCTGCACCTCCGTCAGGCAGATCGTCACGGGTGACGGAGGTAATGACGACGTACTTGAGGGCCATCGCTTTCGCCGTTTCCGCGAGGCGTTGGGGTTCGATGGGATCCGGTGGGCCGGGAGGGCCGTGACCGATGGCACAGAAGCGGCAATTGCGGGTGCAGCGGTCGCCCAGAATGAGGAAGGTCGCCGTTCCTTGGGAGAAGCACTCACCGAGATTGGGGCAGCAGGCTTCTTCGCAGACCGTGTGGAGGCATCCGTTCTTGAGAAGTCTTTTCACCTCCTGGTATGCGGCTCCCGAAGGAATCCTGCGCTTCAGCCAGGGCGGCTTGGGGAGTCGTTTTTCTTTTGTCTGATCCGTTGAGGTCATCCGTTTCTCCCTTACTGCAGGACGTCCTCCAACCGGGAGCACGCCAGCCTTACTCCAAAGACTTCTTCCATGTGCTTTTTGGCTGCAGCCTTGACGTCCTCCATGGGGATCGCTTTGTCGAGAAGTTCTTTCATGGAGGTGATCATCACGCCCTGAAGACCGCATGGATTGACCCACGTGAAAGGCTCCAGGTCTGTATTCACATTCAAGGCGAGGCCGTGGAAGGATACGGACCGGCGCACCGCGATGCCGATGCTTCCGATCTTGGACATTCCCACCCAGGCGCCGCGGTTCAACGCATTGCGACCCGCCTCGATCCCCCAATCGCCGACCGTGCGGATCATGACTTCCTCCAAGCCTTCCACAAAGGGCAGAACACCGAGTCCCATGGCCCGCAGATGCACGACAGGATACACCACGAGTTGTCCGGGGCCGTGATAGGTGATGTCTCCTCCCCGCTCCACATGGACCAGGGGAATGCTGCGAGAAGAGAGAAAGGATTCGGTCACTTTGAGGTTTGCGTGACCTCCCCGTCTTCCGAGGGTGAAAACGGCCGGGTGCTCCAGAAAGAGCACCACGTCCTTTTTCAACACATCGTCCTTCCTGGCATCGACCAGGCGCAACTGGAGCGCCCAAGCCTCCTGGTAGTGCATCAGGCCCAGGTCAAGGAACCGCCATTGTTTTTGAGAAGCAACCATAAATCAGTGATCAGTAATCAGTGACCAGTGATCAGTGATCAGTCATCAGTAGTCGGTGATCAGCATTCCTACCCCGGCGCTTCGCCAAATCCCCCTTACTCCCCCTTTTCCAAAGGGGGAAAGCCGCTGGAAGTCCTCCCCTTTGTAAAGGGGAGACAGAGGGGATTTTAGATGGATGAACCATCGAGTTTCTCAGGAGTAACCAGTGATCACCAGTCCGTTGACTTTTGTTGAACGCCTGTTCATGTGTTTTCGCGTGGGAACCCAAGACTCGTGGACCGTACGAACGGGTCTTTGACTGATCACCGTTTACTGATTACTGTTCACTGCTTTTTCACCCGGCCAGGCAGGGCTTTCTGGCAGCCGCCACTTCGTCCATTCTTCTTCTTTTGCACTTGGTCGGCGCCTCGTGAATCAGTTCGGGATCGGTCCTTGCTTCCTCCGCGATCGCTTCAAAGGCTTCGATGAGCCGGTCCAGATCATCTTTGGACTCTGTTTCCGTCGGCTCGATCATGATGGCGCCGCTGACCACCAGAGGAAAGTAGATGGTGGGCGGATGAAAACCGTAGTCCATGAGCCGCTTGGCCATGTCCAGGGTCGTGACCTTGGCCCCCGCCTGGTTCTTGTCCGTGAAAACACACTCGTGCATGCAGGGACGATCATAGGGAAGGTGAAAGGTTTTCTTGAGCCGCTCCTTGATGTAATTGGCATTCAACACAGCGAGCTGGCTGGCCTTCTTGAGATTCGCCGCCCCCATGGTCCTGATGTAACTGTAAGCACGAAGCATGATCCCCACGTTTCCATAAAAGGCGTGAAGCTTGCCGATGGTTTGAGGAAAGTCGCTCGAAAACCTGTACCCTCCCTCTTTCTCAACCACGCGGGGAACGGGCAGAAAGGGCTCAAGGTGCTTTTTCACGCACACGGGCCCGGCCCCCGGTCCTCCTCCTCCGTGAGGCGTGGAAAAAGTTTTGTGGAGATTGAGGTGAAGGACATCGATGCCGGTGCAGCCGACGTCCATGATGCCCAGAACCGCGTTCATGTTGGCCCCGTCCCCGTAAACGAGTCCGCCCCTGGCGTGGACGAGGTCCACAATCTCCTTGATGTTTTCTTCAAAAAGGCCGAGCGTGTTGGGGTTGGTGATCATGATTCCCGCCGTATCCTCGTCCATGACCTCGGCAACCCTTTCTACGGAGAGAATACCCTGCTCGTTCGAAGCCACCGGGATGGGGCGATAGCCGCAGAGGGCTGCGCTGGCAGGGTTTGTGCCGTGGGCGGTGTCCGGCACAAGGATCTTGGAGGGTTTCTTGTTCCTGCTTTTGTGGTACCCATGAATAAGGAGCATGCCGGTCAGTTCGCCCTGGGCTCCGGCTGCGGGCTGGAGGGACACGGCATCCATGCCGGTGATCTCGGCCAGCATGCGCTCAAGTTCGAACATCATCTTGAGAAGCCCCTGAGAGAGCTCTTGGGGCAGGAGAGGATGAGCGCCGGCAAAGCCGGGCAAGGCGGCTTGCCTGTCATTGATCTTGGGGTTGTACTTCATGGTGCAGGAGCCCAGCGGATAGGTGCCCGTGTCCACACCGAAGTTCCATGTGGAGAGCCTGGTGAAGTGGCGAACCACGTCTACTTCGCTGAGATCGGGAAAATCCGGGCCCTGGGACACAAGGCTTTCGTCGAGAGGGAATCGCTTCACATCGCGAAAGGGAAGGGAGAACCCTTTTCTTCCCGGCTTTCCTTTTTCCCAGAGCAGAGGCTCGTTGAGGATGAGCCCGGTGGTACCTAAAATATTATCCATAAACTTAACTCCTTCATGCGGACAAATTCGAAATTCGAAGCACGAAGCTCGAAACAAATCCAAAACGGCAAATTCAAAAGAACGAAACAAAAGCCATCCGTCTTTGGGATTTTGTTTTGAAATTTGGATTTTGTGTCATTCGGTATTGTTTCGGATTTCGAATTTCGTGCTTCGGATTCAAAAGAGTCCCGATGCTATCTCCTTCATCAGCAGGTCCATTTCTTCCTTCGACTTCGTTTCCGTGACGCAGAACAGATAATGATGCTTGAGCTCCGGGTAGTAGCTTTCCAGCGGGAGACCTGCCACGATCTTTTTCTCAAGCAAGCGGGCGTAGTTTTTTTCGTAACCCGGCCCCATGTCCACCACGAATTCATTGAAGGCGGGCGAATCAAAAGGGATTTTGCACCCCGCATTTCTCAGGTTGGATTTCAGGTACTCGGCCTTGTCGTGGTTGAGCTGGCTGAGTTCACGAATTCCTGAAGCGCCGAGGCAGGCCATGTACATGGTCGCCGCCACGGCACACAGGCTGTTGTTGGTGCATATGTTGGAGGTGGCCTTTTCCCTGCGGATGTGTTGCTCCCGAGTGGCCAGGGTCAGGACGAACCCCTGCCGGCCCTGCGCATCGACGGTTTTTCCGACCAGTCGGCCCGGCATGTTTCTCACGTGGTTGATCCGGGTTGCGAAAATGCCCAGGCCCGGTCCGCCAAAGGATTGGGGGATTCCAAGACTTTGGCCTTCGCCGCACACGATGTCCGCACCAAGGCTTCCGGGACTCTTCAAGATCCCGTAAGCCAGGGGCTCCGTGAAAGCCGTGATGAACAGAGCCCCCTGATCGTGAGCCCTTTGAGCCGTCTCCTTCAGGTCTTCGATCACTCCGAAAAAGTTGGGGGACTGGACCGCCAGAGCAGCCAGATCGTCGATGTTCCCGAGCATGGACAAATCGGTTCTGCCGTCGCGGAGATAAGGCAGCTCCACGATTTCGTATTCCGCAGGCCCAAGATACGTCTCGGCCACTTTTCTGAAGTGAGGGTGAATCAGGCCGGACAGAGCGACCTTGCGCTTCCGGGTGATGCGGATCGCCATGAGAATCGCCTCTGCAAGCGCCGAGGCGCCGTCGTACATCGAGGCATTGGAAACGTCCATTCCGAGAAGCCTTGCAGACAGGGACTGATACTCATAAACGGCCTGAAGGGTTCCCTGGCTCATCTCAGGCTGATAGGGCGTGTAGGAGGTCACGAACTCGGAGCGGCTCAGCAGATAGGGAACCACCTGGGGGATGTAATGCTCATAGCTCCCGGCACCCACGTACATTGTGGCCTCCGGGGGCACCGCAACGGTTTTCGCGAGTTCTCCCATGTGCCGGTTCAAGGCCCACTCGCTCAGGGGCTCGGGAAGGTTCATGTCCCGGGTTCGGCGGCAGCTTCGGGGGACCGCAGAAAAGAGATCGTCGAGGCTGCTCGCACCGACCACGCTGAGCATGGAGGCAATCTCTTCGTGGGTGTGGGGCAGGTATCTCATTGCTTCAATCCTTTCAGCATTTGGAGATAGGCCTCTTTGGTCATCAGGGTATTCAGCTCGGATGGATCGCTCGGTCTCACCTGGATGATCCAGCCTTCGCGGTAAGGCGCCTTGTTCAACAGTTCAGGAGATTCCTCAAGCAACTTGTTGATGGAAAGGACTTCTCCTCCCAGGGGCATGTAAAGCTCCGCCACCGCTTTCACCGACTCCACGGTTCCGAACTGCGCTCCTTTTCCGAAGGTCGCGCCGATCTCGGGCAGTTCGACAAACACGATGTCTCCGAGTTGATCTTGCGCATAGTCACTGACTCCGATGGTCATCTTGTCGTTTTCGGGTTTTGCCCATTCGTGATCGTCTGCATAGCGCAGGTCGTCGGGCAGCACGAGCTCACCGATCTCTTTCATTCGCCTTTCCTCCTCTCTGTCCCCGCGGAGCGGCAATGCGCAGCAGGGCGTTCATCGTTACAAAATGTAGGGTACCTTTAAATTGTAGGCCTTGTAAACCACGAAGGTTTCCACGGATTGAACGTCCGTGATTCTGGCCACCTCCTCCGTGTAAAACTCCAGGAGACCGAAGCCTTCCTTGAACAGAACGACCAGGACGAGATCGAATCGCCCTGTAACGACACTCACGGACACCACGCCCCGCAGCTTGCTGAACTCCTCTCCCTTCCTGATCAGGTCCATGGTCTGAAGCTTGACTCCAACCATGACCACTCTGTGTCCGGGTATGGACTGGGGATCAACGAGGCCGACGATATCGAGTACCCCTTCTTCCATGAGCCGGTTCACCCGTGTCCTCACCGTGTTTTCTGAAAGAGACAATTCCTCGGAGATCTCTTTGAAGGATTTTCTTCCATCTTTGAGGCGTTTGATGATGGCAATGCTGGTTTCGTCAATTTTCATACCGGGTGTCCCGGGCTGATAAGCATCCAATACAAACGGATCGTTCTATTGCCTCGCCATTGCGAGCCCGCAGGACGTGGCAATCTCGCTTTTGGTGGGATTGCTTCGTCACTCCGCTCCTCACAATGACTGATTCCTTTCTTCTTTGATACCGGGAAAAGTAAGAGAAATTGTTGAATATGTCAATAAATTTTTATTTTATAGCGGATACCATCATAAAGATATCAAAAATAACTTGAAAATATAAAATTCACATAGTATGAAATCTGCGACAGCAGATCTCGTCATCGGAAAGTGAGGTAAGATCATGGGTGAGCTTAAGAGAACCGTGTTTTGTGACAAGCATGTGGCGCTCGGTGCGAAGATGGTGGACTTTGCCGGGTGGGAGATGCCGGTCTTTTATCCGACGGGCATCGTCGAAGAACATCTGGCGACAAGGAAGGGAGCCGGCCTTTTCGATGTGTCCCACATGGGCCGGTTCATCGTTCGAGGCGGGGGATCGTTGCCTTTTCTGAATCACGTGCTCACAAACAACGCCGAGGCGGTTGATCCCAGGGTCATCGGGGCCCAGTACACGCTCATCCCGGATGAAAAGGGGGGCACCGTGGATGACGCCTATTTGTATCGTTTCCTGCCTGGCGAGTATCTTCTTGTGGTCAATGCCTCCAATGCGGGAAAAGACTGGAATCACTTTCAGTCCCTCATCAAGGATTTCAAGGACGTCGAGATGATCGATGTCACCGACGAGTTGGTCATGCTCTCCCTGCAGGGTCCGGAGTCCCGGGCCATCCTGGAGCGGATCCTGGAGTCCGGCCCCCTTCCTGAACCGATGCGAAACACGGTGAGCCGGGTGGTCGTTGCGGGGGCTGAAGTGAAAATCGCCCGCACCGGATACACCGGCGAACCCCTGTGCTTCGAGCTTTTTGTGCGCCGTGAGCCTGGGCTCGGGCTCTGGGACGCCCTGCTGGCCCAGGGGGCGAAACCGGTGGGGCTGGGGGCCAGGGACACCCTTCGTTTGGAAGCCGGCCTGCCTCTTTACGGCCACGAACTGGGGCAGGATCCCGAAGGCCGGGACATGCCCCTCCTCTCCTTTCCCATCGTGAGAATCGGCGTCAGCTTTTCTCCAATCAAAGGCCGTTTCATCGGCAGACAAGCCCTGGAGAAGCAGTTCGAGGCTCTCGGGAGGATCATGGCCAGAGACTACTCCATGATGAGCAGCCTTCCCCGCATGGTGCAGCCTCTCGCGGTTGCAGGACGAGGGATTGCCCGTGCCGGGTCCAAGGTGTTCAGAAACGGCAGGCATGTGGGCCATGTGACGAGCGGCACCATGGTCCCTTACTGGGTCATCGAGGGAGAAGGTCTTGAATCCAGGGTGACGGACCAGAAGCAGTTGCGCTCCATCTGCCTCGCATCCATGGACAGCGATATCGTCGAGGGGGACCGGGTGAGCATCGACATTCGCGGCAAGGGTGTTGATGCCGTGGTTGTTCCCTACCACCTGCGCAGCGAAGCTCCCCCGTACGCACGGCCCATCATTTACGATCACCAGCCTGGGAAGAAGGAGTTTCCATCCGGGGATGAACCGATCAAGGCCGGAAAGCTCCTTGCCCGTTCTCTCGAGAACCACCTGTGGCGTCAGCGGGAATGCATCAACCTTATTCCCTCCGAGATGACGGCCTCTCCCATGACCAGACTTCTCTCCATCACCGACCCCTCCTTCCGTTATGCGGAGCACAGGAAGTCCAAGGCATTCTATGACGAGGAGATCTATTACTACCAGGGAACGGATTTCATTCAAGACGTAGAACAGATGCTTCATGAAGAAATGAAAACGTTTCTCGGATGTGCCGAGGTGGAGACCCGGATCATCAGCGGCCAGATGGCCAACATGGCCGTTTTCAGTGCCGTGCTGGACTACATCAACCGGACGGACCGCAAGAGCGAACCCCGGCGCATTCGCACGGTCATGAACAATCACATTGCAAAAGGCGGGCACCTCAGCGCACAACCCATGGGCGCGCTCAGGGATTTCGTGGCACGGGATCCCCACACCGAAAGGCCGGCGATCGTCAATTTCCCGGTCCTCCCCGACAATCCCTACAGGATCGATGTGGCCAGGGCCGCGGACCTGATCGATGAATACCGGCCGGAGATGATCATTTTCGGGAAAAGCATGGTTCTTCACCGGGAGCCGGTTTCCGAGATCCGCCGGATCCTGGACGAGCAGAACCTGAACACCTTGGTCATGTATGACATGGCCCATGTTCTGGGCCTCATCGGTCCTCACTTCCAAGAGCCCTTCAAGGAGGGGGCCGACCTGGTCACGGGGTCGACCCACAAGACCTTCTTTGGAACCCAGCGTGGCATCGTGGGAAGCCCTTTCCTGGAGCACGAAGAAAGATACGAGCTCTGGGAGGCGATCCAGCGGCGGGCATTTCCGGGATCCACTTCGAACCACCATTTGGGCACGCTCCTGGGACTCTTGATGGCGGCCTATGAGATGAACCATTTCAGGGATGCCTACCAGCCCAGGGTGATCAGAAACGCCAAGGCCTTTGCCCGGGCACTCAAGGAGTGCGGACTTGACGTAGCAGGCGATCCGTCCATTGAATTCACCGAGACGCACCAGGTCATCGTCAGGGTCGGCTACGGCCGGGGTACGGAGATGGCCAAACGTCTCGAAGAAAACAACATTATTTGCAACTACCAGGCCACGCCCGATGAAGAGGGTTTCACGGTGGCCGGTGCCCTGCGAATGGGCGTTTCCGAAATGACCCGGTTCGGCATGGAAGAGGAAGATTTTCGATCTCTGGCCGAACTTGTCCGCGACGTCGTCGAAAGGGGCAAAGAGGTCCGTGACTCAGTAAAAGCACTCAGGAGCCGTTTCCTCGATCTTCGATTCTGCTTTGAAAAGGAGCGCTACGGGGACCTGTGGGAGAGGCTGCATCGGCTTTCTTAGCAACATGAAATCTGACGGCTCGTAAAAAGTCACACACCGTCATTGCGAGGCGCGAAGCGCCGTGCCTGCGCGCTGTAGCGCTACGGCGCGCAAGCGTGGCAATCTCATGGGTATGCGGCCGGTTACGAGATTGCCCCTCGGCCGTGAGCTCGGGACCGAACGGCTTCGCTTCGCTCGCAATGGCAAATGTGGCGTCTGGTGACTTTTTACCGTGAAAATCCCCCCTGGCATACCGGACGTAGGGCAGGCGACCCCGCCTGCCAGGTCGACACAGTGGCCGACCCTCGCAATGACAAATGTGGCGTCTGGTGACTTTTTACGAGCCCATCAAAGCTGGGTCGGAAGATTTCATGAGGCCTAAGGATGGACGCTTTGAGCAAAGAGAAGGGCTTTGTCATCGAGAGCGGGGATCTAAGGCTGGAGCTTGAAATCGCCCCGGTGGACTCCCTGCTCCTTCACGAGAGAGTCCTGCCCTCGGCGGCGGGCAAGCTGCTTGTCGAGTTCAAGAACCTGGTCAACCTCGAAGACCCCATCATTGTCGACAGGAACAACATTGTGCTCGACGGGAATCACCGAACCTATGTTTTCAAGAAACTCCGGTTCAGATACATTCCTGTTTGCAGGATCGACTACTTCCACCATAGCACGAGGCTCAGGTACTGGTTCAGGCTCCTCGGGAACATGCAAGATCCGTCCCTCCTGAGCAAGGTCATCGCTGAGCTTGAGGGGACCTTGCAGGACGTGGAAGACAGGGACGCGCTGGAAAGGGTCATGGCGGAGCGGTGCGCCTGTTGCGGTGTCCAGTTGGGTGATTCCTTTGCCGTGATTCATTTTTCCGAGGAGGGGGCGAAAGACGCGGTCACCGCCTATGACCTGGTGGAGAGAATCCAAGAGCGGCTGATCGAAGAAGGCCTGAACGTGGACTACATCCCCTGCCGCCATGCGCAAGACAGCAGTTTCTGCGAATGCCTGAAGCAGGGGGAGGCCATCCTGTGGACGCCCCGGATCACCAAGGAGATGGTCATCGATGCGGCCAGGAAGGAGCGGCTTTTTGCTCCAAAGTCCACCCGGCACCTCATCCCGGCGCGGCCGATTCATGTGAACCTGCCGGCACGGTGGCTGAATGAAGACATTTCTCTGGAGGAAATCAACCGAAGATTCGTGCAATTTCTTCAGGGTAAAGAGATCAGGCACCTTCCGCCGGGCCAGGTGATTAACGGCCGCTACTATGAAGAAGAACTCTTTGTTTTCCTGGACGCAAGAAAGCCTGGAGGAGGATGACATGGGCGAGAAAGGAAACATGATCAGCCTGTCGGCGATCGGCCTCGATTCACCGGGCCTCGTCGCGAAGATCACCAACACGGTCTATGCGATGGGAGGCAATATCATTGACGTTGAGGAAAACTGTCGAAGGGGTCTCTTTTCCATCTTTCTCATCATCGACTTTTCCTCTTCACCCGGAACGATCCGTGAGATCAGCGAGAGGTTGGAGGCGATCGGAGATGAGACGGGTTTGAAGGTTGTCCTTGGAGTGTATGACGAAGAGCGAATCATCTACCGGGGACACAAAGAAAGCCACGTGGTTACGATCCTGGGAGAAGACAAACCAGGGATCATTGCCAAGGTTTCAGCCTTTTTTCACAAGCACAACATCAACATCGAAAGCTGCAAGATGATCGCTCGCGGCAAGTTTTTCTCCATGGAGATGGTGATCGACACCAGCTCCATGTTCGTTGCATCAGGGTTGTCCCGAGCCGAGGCTGTTGAAGGAATGAAACGTTCCCTCAAAGCCCTCTGCCTGGAACTCAACCAAAGCCTGGTCATGCAGAGTGAAGACATCTACAGGAAAGAGAAAAAGCTGATCGTCTTTGATGTGGAGTCCACCCTGATCCAGGGGTCCTCCCTCAAGGACTTCCTGGAGAGCCTCAAAGGGGAGATGAAGTCTGTGAAAGATTTCGAGGAAGCCGGAGAAGACAAGATCCAAACCCTGGTCCGCAACGCGCGAATCCTTAAAGGGATGCCCGTCTCCTGCTTTGAACGATTCAGCGAGATCCTTCAGCTCAACCCCGGGACCCTGGAACTCATCGGGATCTTGAAATCCATGGGTTTCAAGATCGCCCTCCTGTCATCCGGGTTCAGCTTTTTTGTCAAAAGGATCTTCGAAGCGGCTGGAGTGGACTATGCGTTCTCCAACACCCTCAGGGCGGACGAAAAGGGCATGATCACGGGAGAACTGGAGGAACCTGTGATCACCGATGAGACCAAGGAGGAGATCTTGGAATTCATCATGACCATGGAGAACCTGAGGCCCGATCAAGTCATCGCCGTGGGCGACGGCTCGACGCGGTCCCACTTCATCAGCAATGTGGGGTTGTCCATCGCTTTCAGGCCGGGAGAGGAAAGCATCAGAACGGACGGGTTCCTGAGCGGCAATCAGATCCTCAACATTCTTTACTGTCTCGGCATTCGCCCTTCAGAACTGGAGCGGCATCTGAAGAAGACGTCTTCCTGATTGCCGGCCGCCTCACCGCGCTCTAAGGCTCCCCTTGGGCCATGACCTCCAGGGCTTTTTCGATTCTTCCGACCACGCTCTTCTTGCCGAGGACTTCCATGACTTCGAAGAGTCCCGGGCTCACACTGGTCCCTGTCAGGGCTACCCTGAGTGGCTGGGCGATCCTGCCGAGTTTGATCCCCTTTTCTTCCATGAAATCGAGAAAGACTTTCTCCAAATCGCTTCGGGTGAAACTCGTCAAACCACCGATCCGGTCACGGATGTCTTTCATGAGGCCCATCACGTCGGGCTTGAGGAACTTCTTGGCCGCAACAGGGTCGTAGGTCAAATTTTCGACAAAGTAGAAGCGGCCGCTCTCGGCCATCTCGACGAGGGTCCTGCTCCGCGGTTTCAGGGTCTCCACAGCGGCCATGACCCTGGCATGATCCAGGTTTGTGAAACCCTGCTTTTCAAGAAAGGGGATGAGGTCGCGGGCCAGTGCTTCGGTTTGGGATTCGCGGATGTACCGGGCATTGAGGTCCAGGAGCTTTTCGGTGTTGAATATGCCGGCCGCTTTCCCCACGTTTTCAAGGGAGAACTTCTCGATGAGTTCGGAGACGGTAAACTTTTCCTGGTCCCCGTAAGACCAGCCGACCCTGGCCAGGGCATTGATCAAAGCCTGGGGCGAATAACCCATGTCTCTATAAGCCAGGACGGAGGTGGCTCCGTGCCGCTTGCTGAGTCTCGTCCGATCCGGTCCGAGGATCATGGGAACATGGGCATAGAAGGGCAGAGGCTCTCCAAGGGCCTGATAGATCAGGATCTGGCGAGGGGTGTTGTTCACGTGGTCATCGCCGCGAATGATGTGGGTCAGACCCATGGCAATGTCGTCAGCCACCACGGCGAGGTGGTATGTCGGGCTTCCGTCGGAACGCCACAAAACGAGATCGTCGAGTTCTTCGTTGTTGAACGAGATAGGTCCCTTGATGAGGTCGTTGAAAAAGGTCCTGCCTGTTTGAGGGGACTTCAGTCGCACGACGGCCTGGGGACCGGGGCCCAAGCCCATTTCACGACACCGGCCGTCATACTTGGGTTTGAGGCCCCTTGCCATGGCCTCCTGTCGCCTTCGATCAAGTTCTTCCGGTGAGCAGTGGCAGTAGTAGGCTTTTGCGGTTGACAGCAGGCGCTCCACAAAGTCCCAGTAAATCGGGTATCTCTTTGACTGGAAGTAGGGCCCTTCGTCCCAGTCGAGGCCGAGCCACCGAAGGGAATCCAAGATGGCCTTGGTGGCCTCCTCGGATGATCTTTCCTTGTCCGTGTCTTCGATGCGGAGGATGAACTTTCCCCCTTTCTGTCTTGCAAAGAGCCAGTTGTAAAGCGCCGTTCTGGCGCCGCCGATGTGAAGATACCCGGTAGGACTGGGCGGAAAGCGAGTGACAACCTTGTCTTGGTTCATAGCGATTCTTGTTCCTCCCGATGGTCTGCAAGTTCGAGGAGCTTATCACAGGAGAAAGGCGCACACAATCTCCTAGACGCTCATGACCCTTGCAAGGGTCGCCCCTGCACAAGACCTTCACTTTGCGACTTGGCGTGAGATTTTGATTTCTTGCGAAACCGTCAAGACTGGAGGCAAAAAAAAGCAGAGCCACGAATGGCTCTGCTTTGAATGGAGGGTTGGGTTAAAAATCAGTTGTCCACGGGCCAAATCTCAAATGACGCTTCTAATTTCCTATCCAACGCTCCATCCCCGCGCCTTCCCTCAGTGTCGTTGTTTTCGCCGGCGATAATCTCTATTTTTTAATATAAGATTCCCAGCAGAAAAGATGCACGCACACTTGAGAAGATCGTTAACGGCTCTGAAATGTTCCTCCTGGATCAAGCAAGGTGACATATATAATATCCATATATTTATATTTGTCAAGCATTTTTATCTATAGTGCGATTTAATTATGTATAATTGAAATATATAGTATTTTAAAAAAAACAATGATACAACATCATGTATATTTAAGATGATTGGATAGGGGCCGGGAACAAAGCAGGTTTGGCTTTTTTTAAGGAAAACACTCAATAGGGGAAGGCCTTGAAGATCTCCTTGACACCGAGGCGGGCCAGTTCATCTGCGGTGAGCCATTTTGCTCCCTGATCAAAGAAGGATTGGGCCTTGAGAATATTTTCAAACAGAGAGCGCTGGGTTTCTGCAAAGTCCTTGTTCCAGACGATGTCTCCCTTTTCCACGTCAACCAGATAGACGGCAAAAGCCACGGAAGCCGGGCTTTCCACGGCGCGCGTGCCCCCCATTCTGTCCCTGTATTTCCACACCGTGCCCACCATCATGGCATTCGCGGAAAGAGCTTTGCCCACTCTTTGAGCCAAGACAAGAGGCGTATCTTTGAATTCATCCCTGGGAATTTCCCGGGAGGCTTTCATGACCTCGCTCAAGGGAACCAGCTTGTCTCCGTATCGAATCTCAAGGAAATCCTGCACAAATCCTGTGAGCACTCGATCGCAATCCGGGGTCAGGTTGCCGGGGTCGAACGTGAGTTCACAAACAGGGCAGGTAAGACTGGAGCGGATATCAGAGCCATAGCTTCCCTTAAAAAAAGGCATGACGCCCAACCTTTGAATGCTGAAAATGGAAGGCGCCACCTCCGCGGCTCCGGCCGAAGAAAACCCAGGGGCCCCGATGGCGCCCGCGATCAGGATGCCCATTGCCGTGATGATCAAAAGGGTATTCCTTCTTGTCATGATTCCGCCTTTCCTTGTTCGACGTGCGCTCATAAATGACCCTTGATCAGGATAGAAGGTGCAATGCTTCGACCTCACTTCTTCTGGCTGAAGAGGTAGGCCAGCTTCGTGGTGTAGGCAACGCACGTGCAGACGTTGAAAATCATGCCTTTGAACGCCATGGAAAGCTGGTTGTACGCGGCTTGCAGTGCCGGGATGTCGAGCTTCTGAACCTTGAGGCCTCTCAGAGCCGCCACCGAGGCGGATCTGCATTCCTGGCCCGTGTCCATAAACGGGATCATGCCGAAGACGTCGTCCTTTTCCAGTTCCAGGAGCGGTAAGAGTCCCTTCGGTGTTTTTCCGATCACATAGGCGTGACCTTCCGTGATCATGTAAGCATCTTCCTTCTTGGAACCGGTCTGAACCACCACCTCCAGACCTTTGGAAGGGACCTGGAGTCCCTGATTTTTTATGGCCAGGTCCACCGCTCTATCCGTCGTCTTTTTCAACCGGCGATCCAGGCTGGCCAGCATTCCTCTCAATTCGATGGGTAGGGTGTAAAATTCGCCGGCAAGCCTCTGCGTATCGAGCAAACCCAGCCGCACGTCTCCTACGGCCGTCACCGAGGCGCTCCGCGCATAGTCATGAAACAAGAGAGAAGAAAAGGTTCCGATGTAGCATCCTTCGCCGAGTTTAAGGATGGTCAAAGGGCCCCTCTGCGTTTCTTTGGTGATCTTTACCGTTCCCTCCAGCAAGACCCAGATCCACTTGCCGTGCGTGCCTTCTTTGACGATCGTTTTCCCGTCGTAAAACTCCTCTTCCTCCAAGATGTAAAGATAGTCGATCGCAGGGCCTTTAATGACCGGGGCTCCTGCTTTCTTGGCTTCTTCCTGCTTTCCGGGCTTTCCGACGAAAATCTCCTGGGTGGACGGGGGCTCCACCTTTTTGATGACGCCGTCGTCGATCATCCGCAAGGCATCCAGGACGATTTCCATTCTGCTTTTCTTGATGGCCCGTTCAACCGGAACCTTGCCTTCGACAAACTCAAAATTGCCTTCCGTTCTTCCAAAGAGCGAGTAGACGGCGTCCAGTCCTCTGAGGCTGCCGTCCGTCGCATTGACGGGATTTCCTTCTTCGAAATAGACGATCCCCGGGTCAGGCGTGTACTGGCTGCTGATGCGGAGTGTGCCGGTGCTGTTATTTCCCCCGATGATTTGAAAGAGATCGGCCAGACTGGTAAATTTAAGACCCCCTGTAAGGACTACTTTTCCGCTCATGATGCAATTCCTACTTCGTCCACTGCAGTTCCTTCTGAAGCTGGCGCAACGTGAGAAGCAAGGCCTGTTTCAGCGTTGTTCCAACGCCTGCCCCTTTGATGGCGCTCGCTTCAAAATAGGGGACTTTCAGCTTGCTGTTGAGATCCTGGTTCATGAGTTCCGCGGGCAAAAGAGGAATCCCCTGCTCTGCCAAGTCCCTCTTGTTGTACTGGAGCACGAGAGGAATCTGAAAGACGCTCTTGCCTTCATCTTTCAGGTTTTCCGCAAGATCCTTAAGAGAGAGCATGTTCGCTTTCCTGCGTACCTCGAGGGAGTCGGCCACAAACACAACCCCGTCTACTCCCTTGAGGACCATTTTCCTTGTCGAGCGGTATCGTGCCTGACCGGGAACAGTGTAAAGCTGAATCTTGACCTCACAGCCGCGGATTCTTCCCAAGCCGATGGGCAGAAAATCAAAAAACAGGGTCCGATCACCCATGGTGTTGATGGAGACCATTTCCGCCGAGGCATTCTTGTTAAAGGCCTTGAAGATGTACTCCAAATTGGTGGTTTTGCCACCGCGGCCCGGACCGTAATAAACGAGCTTACATTCGATGATTCGATCTTTCGCATTGAAAATGGCCATAATCCTAAGGGAGGTCCTCCTTGCGAGTCCGGTCACTCGCGGCGTCCTTTTGTTGCAATCGATTCACCCTAATCGGCGTCAATGGTAATGTCCAGCGTGTAATCTCCCTGCTTCGGACCATGCTTAATGGTTGCCGTCCCCCCTACGGTTCCACTGCTGCGGAACACCGTGATGGGGGAATAGCATTGGATATCATCAAGACGGGTGCCGGGTGCAAGGAACTCGGCCACTTCCTTTCGACTGGAAGGGAGGTGGACGGTGACCGTGTTGGCTGACTGGAACTGCACTTCAAAGTCAAAGGTCTGGTTCTGAAACGGCCCCCCCTGCAAATGAATGGAAACCGCGGAAATTTCGAGAAACGTTTCTTCGACCTTCCTCACCCTGGTGCCTTTTCTGGGGCGAGCGGTAACCTCGGGCAACTGAATCTCAATCCCTTCCTTTTTGAGAGCGCCCAGGATGAAGGCGCGCAACTGTTTGAGCTCATCAAAAGAAAACAGATCGCGTGACAACCAGTTGGCATATTGCTGCCCGGCAGCTTCGGGTTTTCTTAAGGCAAGGTAACATCGCACGATGTTTTTTGCCGTGACGACCGGCAGAATTCCCTGCTCCAGCAGGCTGTGGAATTCGTTGAGCGCATGATCGTACTGGCCGAATTTTGCAAGAGCCACGGCGCCCTCGATGGCGGCCGCTTCTTTGGTCTGTGAAAAAGTGAAGAGCTTCTTGATCAGTTTTTGCATGTCCTGGGTGAGCTCGGGTTTGTCGGGCCTGTCACTCAGTTCACGCAAAGACTTATCCACAGCCCGAATCTTGCTCTTGACCCCGTCAAGCAATTTCTGATTCTGCGAAAAGGAGGGATTCTTGCCGATGAGCGACAGGATCTCAAGATATTTCGCTCTGGATTCAGACAGAAGGCCCTGGGTTCGGTAAATATCCGCTTCCTTCAACAGTCGTTTGATCCGATCTTTTTCAGACATCCCTTCAACATCTCACTTCTGTTCATTTATGGCAGAAAGAGTGAAAGCTTGCTATTTTTATCATATCCTGCCAATTTCATAAAGGATTTTCTTTAGGACCGGAAGCAAAAAGACCAGTTTCACGGCCAGGACGCCAGGACCGGGGTTTTTCAGAGTCTTGAAAAAATCATGGACTTGCTGGTATGATCTGCTATTGGAAGAGAGAGCATAAGGCCGTCAGGGGTTCCAGAGGCGAGGCGGGCCGCGGAATTGGCTGCGCTTCGGGGCGGAGAATGGAAAACAGGAGCAGGACAGGACCATGAAGATCAAAGTCGAAAGCGAAAAAATCGTGAAGGCCGTGAGAAAACTCCATGGAATAGAGATGGTCTTGGAAAACGCCGAGGATGCGAAGGAGGCGCTTGGTCTTATTCTAAAGAAAAAGGAGATTTTCAAAGAAGATCCTTTCAGCCATCTGAAGGATGTGAGCGTTTCCTCTTTTCAGGAGTATAAGACCTCAGCGGTGGACTACCGCTTGGTGTTCTTATTGGAATTCGGCTTTCAAGAGCATGTTTCAGCAGAGGGCAAGGTCACGTTGATCAAAGAGCTGCAGGATTTCTTTAACAAGGTTTGATTTACGAATCGTGCCCGCCTCCCGGGCAATTTGCCTGGGTTCAGGAAAGAAAGACCCGTGAAAAAGGGCGACCTCCCCAAGAAGATCGAAGTTTCCGCTTACTCGGGTTACAAGGCCAATGAAAGGCCCCTGGCCTTCACCGTGGACGGCCGGAAGCATGATGTAGCCCATCTCGTCGACCGATGGTACGGCGTGGAGCACGATTATTTCAAGGTTTCGGCCGATGACGGAAAGGTCTACCTCCTGAGATGGAACAGGATCCTTGACCTTTGGTTTCTGGTGAAGGTGATCGAGAGAGCGGGTCGACACTGAAGCCGGGCCGAGGAATCACGCTGCGGCATAGACCCAGCTATAGCTGATCGGCCTGAGACTTTGTGACGTATCCTTCGGGTGGAGGAATTCATCCCGGAGTTTCAGCCAATTATAGGCAGGTTTCGGCCGGCGGAGCCTTCCGTCCTCGGGCGGCTTCGAGGAGGGGGTGTAGGTGTAGACCGCCTCCGAGATCCCCAGGTCGTATCCGTTGGCGGGATATAAGTAAGCAGACCTAAAGGTCTCCACATCCATTCCTTCCTTCTGGGACAGGGCGGCGATCTGTTTATCCGTCAGGTGGATGAGAAAAAATTTCGAAAGTCCTCTTTCTGAATACTTGATCATGGAGCGGGATTCGGAGGAGGAAACAAACACCGTGGATATGAAGTCCTGCCTTCTGAGGAGCTGGGCGGCGATGAGAGCCGCTGTCCTTCTTCCTCCTACGCTGTGATGGCACCCGTAGTATTCGAAGAGTTTTCTCTGCAGGATCCGGGCCTCTTTATCCCCTTTTTCATACAGGTTGTTCTGGATGTACCGGAGCCACTTGGCGAGGTCTTCTGCAGCGTCCGCAATGGGCAAATCGATCTTCACGTGGAAGTGGGTCAGGGCATAGCGGTTTCTTTTCTTCACCGTGGGGTCTTGTTGTATGAGGAGGGCATAGTCCACGGCGAGAAGACTCTCGAGAAAATCAAAAAACCGGGGAGCGTCGAAATATTTCAGGGTGTGGCTGAAGTTGTGGTTCAAGGAAAATTCGGCCAGGTACCCGAGATTTTCCTTCACGACCTTGTTTTCCGGGAAAAACCGGATGTAGTTCTTCAGTTCCGGACTGATGATCCCCTCGCAAAAAATCACGATAAAGGTGTTGAAAAGGTCCGACTCTTTTTCCTTTTTCTTAGACTTGGGTTTGAGCTCGCTTTTTTCCACAAAGCTGTATTCCACGCCGAGCTTGACATGCTTGTAGTAGGAATCGATAAGGGAAATCTTCATGAGACGTTGCTCCAGCACATCACGCAGGATCTCGTAAAGTGATCGGCGCAACTTCTCGTAATAATTAAGTCTTTCTCTGTAGGTCCACATGGGGTCTCGATCCCTGGGCGACCAGTGGAGAGCGAACCGTTTTTATACTTTTTATGCAAGCATATCAACAAATTGGCCGGGGTGTCAACACAAAAGGCGGCGCAAGGATCGGCACGGCCGGGTTTCTTGGAAGGCTTCATTTCAGAGGATCTTGGAGGGGATTAATTTGCTTGACAAAGTGATCGGCGCATATATAGTACTTCATTTACTTTATCTTCAGCTTGATTAAGGCAGATTGTTTTCAAGCTCGCGTTGTTCCGATGATCATCGATCTTCAGGCCGTTACCGAAGAGACCCATGTCCACGAGGCGCTGGACCCATCGTGGTGGAAGGTGACCGACCCCAGCCAACAGGTTCTTGGCTTCGGATGCCCTCTGCAAGTGAACGTGAAGGTCTCCAGGGCGGCGGACAAGTTCTTGGTTGATGGAACCCTTGCAGGAAAGGTCAAGATCCGATGTGACCGATGCCTCGAGGTCTTCGACCTGGAACTGAAATCAACGTTCAACGTCTACCTGGTCGTAAGGCCTTCAGGGCGCCTTGAAGAAGACGTTGAATTGCTTGATGAGGATATGGAGGTTGAAGTCCTCCATGGCGAGACGATTGACCTGGACGACGTTGTTCGAGAACAAATCTATCTCTCTGTGCCCATGAAATGCGTTTGCAGGAGCGACTGCCGTGGGCTGTGTCCCCAATGCGGGGTCAATTTGAACGTCGCTCCTTGCTCGTGTAAGAGCGGGGTCGGGCACGCGGCTTTTTCCAAGCTTGAGAACCTGAAGTTGCAAGGAGAATAAGATGGCTTTACCGAAGAGAAAAAAGTCGAAATCGAGAAGAGACATGCGAAGATCGCATGATCATGCCAAAATGCCCAATCCGACACTTTGCCCTCAGTGCCATGAACCCGTGCTGCCCCATCACGTCTGCCTGCAATGCGGGACCTACCGAGGGAAAACGCTCATTGAGACCGAGGAAAGCTGATCCCCGACTCCGAAGCCGGCAGGGTGTGAAAGATTTTGACTACCGGAGGCAGTGAGGAAGGACATGGGAGACGCATCGAGGGTCGTGGTGATCACAGGAGGATCTCGAGGAATCGGCAGGGCCGTGGCCATGAAATTTGCAGAGGAGAGGCCTCGTACGATCATCATCCACTATGATCCGGATATGACTGCAGCAGAGGAGACCTTGGGGTTACTGCGGGAAAAGGGGATCGAAGCGGAAAGTCACCGGCTGGATGTTTCCTCAAAAGGCGATGTGGACGCCCTGTTCAAAGACATCCTTTCGAGATTTGAAAGCGTGGATGTGCTTGTCAACAACGCGGGGATCACCCGTGATGCCTTGTTGATGAGGATGTCTGAAGAGGAATGGGATACGGTGATCAGGGTCAATTTGAAAAGCGTGTTCAACTGTACCCAAGCGGTGCTCCGGACCATGGTCAAGCAGCGCGGTGGGCGAATCGTGAACATCTCTTCGGTGGCCGGGCAGATCGGGAACCCTGGACAGGCTAATTATGCCGCATCAAAGGCGGGGATCATGGGTTTCACGAAAACGCTGGCCAGAGAAGTGGCCGGCAGAGGTATCACCGTGAATGCCGTCGCCCCCGGGTTTATTCGTACCGAAATGACGGAAGTTCTCTCCGATAAGGTCAAGGAGTATTTCCTCCAGCTCGTGCCCATGGCCCGGGCAGGAGAGCCAGAAGAGGTGGCTGAAGCGGTCTGCTGGCTCTGTTCCGATGCAGCCAAGTATGTGACCGGTCAGGTCATTCATGTGAACGGCGGTCTGTTCATGTGATCGCCGCCTGTTCTTTCATTTCAACGCAGTTCTAATCGACGCAGCATTGTCATCATGGAAGCGCTAAAGGAGGAGAAGTTTATGATGGATATTATCGAAAGGGTCAAAAAGATCATATGCGAGCAGTTGGACGTGTCCGAAGAGGACGTCGTTCCAACGGCTTCTTTTGTTGACGATCTGGGGGCGGACTCCCTGGATCAGGTGGAACTGATCATGGCCATGGAAGAGGAATTCAATGTTTCGATTTCCGATGAGGAGGCGGAGAAAATCGTCACCGTTCAGGATGCGATGGACTACGTCAAGAAGGCCATGGAAAGCAGATAGCGGGAGCAAGCTTTGAGATTCCTTGCCGGCTAAACGGAAGAGGGTGTGATGAAGAGAAGGGTTGTGATCACCGGCCTTGGGATGGTGACTCCTCTAGGGACAGGTGTAGAGAAGAACTGGGAGGCCTTGTGTGCCGGAAAATCCGGAATTAAGAGGATCGAGAAATTCGATGTATCCCCTTTCCCCTCTCAAATTGCCGGAGAAGTCCGAGATTTCAAGTCAGAGGACTTCATGGACAAGCAGCAAGTGCGACGGTTTGATGTCTTCATCCACTATGCCGTCGCTTCTGCAAGGATGGCCTTGGGAAATTCAGGGCTCGCAATCACGGACAAGAACCGAGATCGGATCGGATGCCTCACAGGGTCCGGACTGGGAGGCCTTGCCATGCTTGAGCACTTCCACAAGGTTTTGCTCGAGCAGGGACCGCGGCGGATCAGCCCCTTTTTTATCCCAGGGATCATTGCCAACATGGCTCCGGGACAGATTGCCATAGAGTTCGGCGCCAAAGGCCCCAATCTGTCCATCGAGACCGCTTGCGCGGCGAGCTGTCACGCGATCGGGGAATCCTTCAGGCTCATTCAAGAGGGCAAAGCGGACGCCATGATTACGGGGGGATCCGAGGCCGTGGTTACCCCCTTGGCCCTTGGAGGGTTCTGCGCCATGCGCGCCCTGTCGACAAGAAACGAGGAGCCCGAGAAGGCTTCCAGGCCTTTCGAGTTGAACCGGGACGGTTTCGTGATGGCGGAAGGCGCCGGCATTCTGATTCTGGAGGAGATGAATCAGGCCCTTGAAAGGGGCGCCCACATCTATGCCGAGGTGGCGGGGTATGGTATGTCCGCCGATGCCTACCACATCTCCGCGCCGGATCCGGACGGAGGGGGCGCTATCCTGTGTATGAGGAATGCTTTGGAGGATGGGGGACTCGCGGCGGGAGACATTGACTATATCAATGCCCACGGAACCTCCACGAAGTTGAACGATGACTCGGAAACCAAGGCGATCAAGGCCGTCTTCGGCGAACATGCCTACAAGATGGCGGTGAGCTCCACCAAATCCATGACCGGCCATCTTCTGGGCGGGGCGGGAGGTGTCGAGGCGATCTACACGGCTCTGAGCATCAAGCATGGCATCATGCCGCCAACCATCAATTACGAGATGCCGGACCCGGAGTGCGATCTGGACTTTGTTCCCAATGTGGCGCGAAAAGCAAGGGTCCGAGCCGCCATGTCAAATTCCTTTGGATTCGGCGGCACGAACGCCTCGCTCATTTTCAAGACCTTTGAACAATAATTCATCATGAAAGCGGAAGAAAGACTCAAAGAAAAAGGCCTTGAACTCCCTGCACCGCCTAAGCCGGTGGCCAACTATGTCACGGCTGTGCGCACCGGCAATCTGGTGTTTCTTTCCGGCCACGGCCCCTTCAGGGAAGACGGTACGCTCATAACAGGGAGAGTGGGGGCCGACCTCACCCTCGAACAGGGGTATGAAGCGTCCCGGAGAACGATGCTCCTGCTCCTGGCTTCACTGAAAGCAGAGATCGGAGATCTGGACAAGGTCCGGAGGATCGTGAAGCTCCTTGCTCTGGTCAATTGCACGCCTGATTTCCTTGACCAACCGAAAGTGATCAACGGCGCCTCGGATTTACTTGTTCACGTGTTCGGCGAACGAGGCAAACATGCCCGCTCGGCCGTGGGCGTGAATGTTCTTCCTTTCAACACGCCCGTGGAAATCGAGATGATTGTTGACGTGGAAGGATGACGCGGGCAGCTTTTGAGGGGGCCGGGGGGGGGGGAGCCTACCGGAACCTGTTGACCTCTTGGGTGGCCTGTTTGACCACGTAGGCCCTTTCCCAGGTGGAGTCCGGATCCGCTGAAAAGACGAAAAACCCCTTGCGTGTCGGCTCATATCCCTGGGTGAGGACGAACATGTCCTCGCCATCGGTGAACTTGATTTTCAGCTTGAATCCGGGCGTCTTTTTCAGCTTGTCCATGATGACGGGATCGTCGGCCTTGCGATGGTCCTTCTTCCCCTCAAAGTTCTTCACAAAGAAAACGGCCTTGAGCTTGGATACGTGGACTTCTGCGGGGTCAACCCCTCCCTCCCGCGTGGTCAGATGAAAGGTCTCTTTGTTGGGGAAAAAGTCGTGCGTGTATCCTTTCAGCAGTCTTCCGTCCTGAAATCTGACGACAACCTTGTTTTCAACCTTCATGAGCCTTCCTTTGTGAGAGGTCTTTTCATCAGGGTAAAAACCTAATGCATTTAAGCCCGTCATTCAAGCTTTTTCTCTCCCCTTCCTCTGGCGAGCACGCATCGGGCTTGACTTTTCATCGCTCCTCTGCTCTTTAAATACGGTTTGGGAATGGCAAATTTTAGAAACAGTGAAAATCGTGGCATGGACAGAGACGATCAGCCGAGGACGATTCGCCAAAGAATCGTCGCCCTTCTGGAAGAGAAGGAGATGACCGCCAGAGAGCTTTCCCAGGCTCTCGGCATCCGGGAGCGCGAGGTTTTTGATCACTTAACCCATATCGGGCGCTCGGTGGCGACTCAGGGGGGGAGGCTCACCGTGCTTCCTGTTCGGTGCCTTGCCTGCGGATATGTTTTTGAGGAAAGAAAGCGGTTCACCCGTCCGAGCCGCTGTCCCCGATGCAAGAAATCGCACATCGAGACGCCGGTTTATTACCTGTCTCCCGGCAAGACGTGATGAAATCCGCGGTGGCGGATTTCATATCTTTTTGACAAATACCCTGCAATGGTGCAGATATCACGGAGGGGACTTTCGATTCACAGATGAGCCTGATGCGCCTCTTATGCCTGTGTTTGGCGGCCTTGATTTTCGCTGCAGACCCTTGTGGTGCAGAAGAAAAGGCATACCAAAAAGACCCAGCCGAGGAGAAAGCGATGACTGAGACGGAAACACTGACCGAGGAAGAAGGGAAGCAACTTCTGAGAGTGGCGAGAGAGACGATTCGCCAAGCCCTGTTCGGGCGGGAGAGTGAAAACGTGGCTGAAACGGCCTCCTCGCAGAAATTCTGTGAAAGGCGCGGCACCTTTGTCACGCTCACCATCAACCGGGGCTTGCGGGGATGCATCGGCCACATTATTCCCCAAGAGACCCTCCTTGAAGGGGTCAGGGTGAACGCTCTCAATGCGGCTTTTCGGGACCCGCGATTCAGACCGCTTTCCGAGACCGAATTCGATCACATAAAGATTGAAGTCAGCATTCTCACCGAGCCCAGGCCGTTGGCTTACTCAAACGCCGCGGACTTGATGCAAAAGCTTGCGCCCGGCAGGGACGGGGTCATCATCAAAAAGGGATATCATCAGGCCACCTTCCTCCCTCAGGTGTGGGAACAACTGCCCGACAAAAAAGACTTCCTCACCCATCTGTGCATGAAGGCGGGGCTTGCGGGGAATGCCTGGGAGCGCGAAAAATTTGACGTGCTCACCTACCGGGTCCAAGCGTTTCACGAATGAAATCTGCTGCCGTAGATTTCGTACATAAGAGTTACCAAGCCGAGCGTACTACAGTTTGCGCGGAATGAACTTTCCTGTGGTCATTGCGAGCGACTGAAAGGAGCGAAGCCGTTCGGCCCCGAGCTCACGGCCGAGGGGCAATCTCAGCGCTGGATTCATCCACGAGATTGCTTCGTTCCCCGGATCCCATGTAGGGCCGGGATCTTCGACAAGTCCGGGGTCCTCGCAATGACAGTCTTTTTGTAAACTATTTTGTGCTCATGGCATTCAGTGCTAAGAGTCCGAAAGGTGACAGGGAACCGACATTCGCTCATCGTATGGTCGATTATAGGAACGGGGATATCTTCGATTGTCGTCCAGCTTGTGACCATCCGAGAATTTCTTTCCCAGTTTCAGGGCAATGAAATCACCATCTCCCTGGTTCTTTTTTCATGGCTGCTCCTCACGGGATTCGGCAGCCTCGCTGCCAGGCCTTTCCACCGTTTTTCGCTGGATGTCTATGCTGTGCTCCTGGGCTTGATAGCCCTGTGGCCCCTTCCTCAACTGGTTCTTATCCGATATCTCAGGGAGATCGTTTTCGTTCACGGGGCTTCCCCCGGATTCTACGAGATTTTCTTCTACATCGCCGCCATGACGGCGCCCTATTGTATCCTGGTCGGTTTCGTTCTTCCCTATGCTCTGGGCGTCATGAAAGAAATCCAGCCCTCTTTCACCTCGGGAGCCCTCTACATTACGGACAGCATCGGAGACATCGGCGGCGGCATCCTGTTCAGTTTTTGCCTCGTCTATTGGTTTAAGCCTTTCAAGGGGGTAGCGCTCGCCTCGAGTATGTTGGTGTTGGTCGCCGTGATGATTCTGTTCCTGTTGCGAAGACATGTTTTGCTTTTCTGGATGATTCTGTGCGCCGCTTTGTTCGCCGTTTTCGCCATGAACAGCGACGTGGAAAAGGCGACCCTTTCGAAGCAATACGGGGAGATCATCCGGTATGTCGAGTCACCCTACGGAAGGATCGTGGTGAGCAGGGAAGGGCCACAACACACTTTTTGGGAATCAGGGATTCCCTTTTACTCGGATGCGGATATCACGAACAGCGAGGAAAAAATCCACTACCCTTTGTCTCAGTTGGACAAGGTGGACAACGTCCTGATCTTGTCCGGCGGTTTGGGGGAGACTCTTCACGAGGTATCTAAATACGGGCCTTCCCGAATCGATTATGTCGAGCTTGATCCGAGCCTCACGGCTGCGGCCGAAGAGCTCGGTTTCATCAACAAGACCGATTCCCTTTTGGTGATCAACACGGATGGAAGAGCCCATTTAAAGAACACGAAAGAGGAATATGATGCCATCGTCATGGATCTTCCCGACCCGGACACCTTTCAGTTGAACAGGTTCTATACCCGTGAGTTTTTCGAGTTGGCGAAACAACGCCTCACTGAGAATGGGCTTGTGTCCTTCAGCGTGGCCTATTCGCCCAACTACATGAGCCCCCTGCAGAAGGAGAAATTGAGCATCCTCCGTGAAACGGCGAGAGCATCTTTTCACCATGTGATGATCCTGCCGGGTGAAAGAGCGTATTTTCTGTGCCGGGACGGTGAACTCTCATGGGACGTGCCTTCCAGGCTCGTGGCGAAATCGATTCCCACCGCCTATGTGGAGGGGTTCTACTACGGGAACGTCACACGAGAGAGGATGGAAATGCTCGCAGGCAAGCTGGACCCTCACGCACGGCCGAACAGCGATTTCGCTCCACGGATCATGCGGATCGTTTTACAGGAGTGGTTTATGCAGCACGGCACATCGCCCAAAGCCTTCCTGGCCTTCCTGGTGGGTCTCACGGGTTTTTACCTCTTTTTCATCAGGAAGGAGGAGTATGTTCTCTTCTCTACCGGCTTGGTCACCATGGGCATGGAGATGCTGATCCTTTTTACCTTCCAGGTCATGTATGGGTATATCTATCTGAAGGTGGGCGCCATTGTCACCGCATTTCTCATGGGGTTGCTTCCCGGGGCGATCCTGGGAACCCTTGGAAACAAGGCGGCGCCCCGTCACTTGGTTTTCGCGGAGATGGCCATTTTGTGCCTTCTCCTCGTTTTCTACGGCTGGCACGGCTTTTTCGAGGGGCGGGATCTCCATCCCGTCGCGTTTCTTGCCTATTGCTTCGTTTTCTCTTTCTTTTGTGGATATCAGTTTCCCCTCGCTGCGGCGATCATCGGAGAAAAGGAAAGTCCTGCCGCAGGCTGTCTTGCCGCTGATTTGACGGGCGCAGCCGTTGGCACGCTCTTGACCGGAACCCTGCTGATTCCGTTGGCCGGAATCCAGACAGCCATATTTTTTTTGATCCTCGTCAAGATTTCTAGTAACATTCTTGTATTGTTCACAAAAGGTTGGAGAATCCCGTGATCGGGAAGATGACGAGAAAAGCGTTTCTTAGGTCTTTGGCGGTCGGCCTTCCCGGGGTTCTCTGTGCCGCTCAGGGGTGGCCCTTTTCCCTGGAGGGTGATGAGGACATACGGGGTCGCGTGTTCAAGGGCGATGCTCCCCCTTCCCTTTGGAAATGGTCCATAGAAGGCTTCCACTATGCCTCCAACGGCACGGATGTACAATGCCAGGTCTGCCCCAACCGCTGCTACCTGACTCCTGGGGATCGCAGCATCTGCCGCTCAAAGGTGAATATCGGCGGCAAGCTGTACTCCCTCGCCTATGGGAATCCCTGTGCGGTCCATGTGGATCCCATCGAGAAAAAACCGCTGAACCACTTTCACCCGGGAACGTCCGTTTTTTCCATTGCCGCAGCGGGCTGCAATTTGAGGTGCCTGAACTGCCAGAACTGGGAGATTTCGCAGAGAAAGCCGGAAGACGTGGAATTTCGAACGCTTTTTCCCCGGGACGTGGTAAAGGAAACCTTGGAGCACCGGTGCCCGTCTATCGCCTACACCTATTCGGAAGCGGTGACCTTTTATGAATACACGTTTGACACCGCAAGGTTGGCAAGGGAAGCGGGACTGAAGAATGTTCTGGTCTCAAACGGCTACATCAACAAGGAACCGTTGGTCAGACTCTGCAAATTTCTGGACGGCGCCAATATTAATTTAAAATCTTTTGACGACCGCATTTATCGTGCGCTCAACGGGGGAACGCTCCAACCCGTGCTGGATACCTTGAAGACCCTCCATGCGCAAGGCGTTTGGTTCGAAATCACGACGCTCGTGGTTCCAACCTACCTGGATGATGCGGAGATGATCAAGCGCATGTGCGGGTGGATCCTCGAGGAACTCGGGCCGGATTACCCTCTTCATTTCTCACGGTTCTGGCCCATGTACAAGCTGACGCGACTGCCTCCGTCGCCGATCAAGACCTTGGAACAATACAGGGCAATCGCCTTGAAGGAAGGCATTCGCTACGTTTACGTGGGAAATGTGCCGGGACATCAGGGAACCCACACCTATTGCCACCAGTGCGGTAAAATGCTTCTCGAGAGGAAGGGATACTTCCTGAGCCGGCATCACATCGAGAAGGGAAGGTGTACGTTCTGCGGTTCCCTCATTCCCGGAAGATGGGAAGAAGCATGAGAGAAAAAAAGGGCAGGGGCGCTCCCGATGTATAACAATTTCTTTGGATTCAAAGAGAGACCTTTTCAGCTTGTCCCGAACCCCGCCTACCTCTTCCTGAGCCGAAGTCACGAAGAGGCGATGGCTCACCTGATCTATGCGATCTCCCAAGGTGACGGCTTCGTCGAGATCACGGGCGAGGTGGGGACCGGAAAGACGACACTCAGCCGCGCCGTGCTTGAAAACCTGGACAAGTTTACCGAGGCGGCCTACATTTTCAATCCCAAACTGGATTCTCTGCAACTGCTCAAAGCCATCAATGATGAATTCGGCATTCCTTCCGACGCCGACAACATCAAGGCCCTGATCGACACCCTCAACGGTTTTCTCATGAAGAAAAAGGTTGAGGGGAAAAAAGTTATCGTGATCATCGACGAAGCACAGAATCTCAGCAAGGACGTCTTGGAGCAGTTGCGGCTTCTCTCCAATTTGGAAACCACGACGAGCAAGTTGCTGCAAATCATCCTCGTGGGCCAGCCCGAACTGAGTGAAATGCTGGATTCCCATGAGTTGAGACAACTGGGACAGAGGATCACTCTCAGTTGCCACCTGACTCCTTTGACCTATCGAGAAACCAAGGAATACATTGAGCATCGTATCCAGGTGGCCTCTCAAAAACCGGAGGTCACGTTTGCCGGAGGCGCCTACCGGGCCATTTACAAGTATTCGGGGGGCATTCCGAGATTGATCAACATTGCCTGCGACCGAGCTCTTCTCACCGCCTTCGGCCTTAATCGGAAGCGGGTCACGGGCATCATTGCAAAGGCTTCCATCCGGGAGCTGGCGGGAAGAGGGGACACCCGGAGAACCAGCCTCAGAGAGGGTAGGAAAATGCCCGTCTCCTTCGGTGTCCTTCTGGGGGTGTTTCTGGCTATCCTGTACCTTGGGACTGTTTTCTTGATCATCCACCGCTCTGTGGATATGAGGGTCAGCACCATGCTTCAAGCCGAGGATTTGCAGCGGCCGAAGGTAACTCAGAAAGTCGGCAGCCTAAGGGAAGAGGCAGCCGAGCCGTCTTCGGGCCAAGCTTCAGCGCTCCCCCCAAGAGCGGAAGGACCTTTTCGCGAGCCTTCGGGGAGCAATGCGGCTGAGGTCCTGGAAACGTCGGGATCTGAACACAAACAACCCGGGAAGGGCAAAGCGCTGCCCCCTTTCTCAGGAGATCCGCACGATTTCCTGGTTTCGACGGACAGCCGATCTTCGAGAGTCGATGCCCTGAACGGCGTGTTGGATTCGTGGCCCGGGGAACTGGAGTTGAGTGCCTCTTTGAACGACATGGATGATGATCAGGCTTTCTTCAGGATAGCGACAAGACAAAAGGGCCTGCAGGTTCTTCGGGTCACGGCAGACCTGGATCTGTTGCGGAAGCTCAATCTTCCGGCGATTCTCGAACTTCGCCTGTCCGGCAGACCCTCTCCGAGGTATGCGGCGCTTGTCGGAATCCACGAAGAAACGCTCGTGTTCAGCGAGCCGGAGCGGGGATACGTCCAGTGGGATTACGGACAGATCAAGGCATACTGGTCAGGGGCAGCCTACATTCCATGGAAGGATTTCTTGGGGTACGACCGGATCATCCAATATGGGAGCTCAAGCGATGCCGTGGTGAGTCTCAAGACGTTCCTGCGCGATCTTGGCTATGAGGGAATCCAGATCGGCCCCGCCTATGATGAAAAAACGATTATGGTGGTCAGGGGGGTCCAGGCTAAACACGGGATTCCGACGGACGGACTGGTGGGGCCGCTCACCAAGATCGTCCTTTACAATGAGCATGGATCGTTGTCGATACCGCACCTCGTGGAAAGCCCCTGAGGGGAGTTGACGTCGTGAGCGCTATCCTGAAGGCTCTGAAAAAGATCGAGCAGGCATCAAGCGGACAGGCGAGGGATCCGTCCATTCCAAGAAAACTGGACCCGAAGAAAACCCTCAATCAGCGGGCCAGGAAATCATGGCTTCTCAGGCGTCTGTCTGCTGCCTCCGGTCTTGTTCTGGTCTTGGCGGCGGGTGTCTTGGTCGGCTTCGCTTACGGCCCCTCGTTCTTGAAAAGCAGCCTTTCTTCATCCAGCCTTCCGGATCTTTCCAAAGACCGGGAGAGGGGAGAAATGCTCCCCCCTCAGGAGCGGCAGGGACAGGGTGTGGACAGGCCGGGAAAGGGGATTGAAAAGTCAGGGCCTTTCATTGACCGTGAACCGGACCCTGCCCCGGTTCCGCCGCAGCACCGCAAAGAGCGGCCTGTGACGGCTCAGGGACCTCGCAAAACGAGAACCGATCAGAAGGATGCGATGCCCCCGCTCCCTCGAACCGAGGACCGACCCCAGGCGGAAGGGCATCCGGTTCTCGAACTCCAGGCCATTGTCTGGTCCGGCGACCCTGAATCCTGCTTTGCCGTGATCAACGGGCACATTGTCCGGGCAAACGGAACGGTGGAAGGCGTGAGCGTCACGGAAATAAGCCAGAACGCCGTTTCCCTCAAGCAGGGTGAAAAGGTTTGGAAACTCAGAATGCTCGAGGGAGATTGAGCGACTTAGTCCTCGACGACTATGGCTCCCGGTGCACATTCGCGGGCCGCTTTCCTCACAGCCTCCTCCAGGTGTGAAGGCACCACGTCCACAAGCACCCGGGATATGAGCTTGTCTTCGTCGTACTCAAAAACCTCCGGGCAGACCTTGTTGCAGTTCCTGTCTCCCATGCACAAGTCGTAGTCGATTTTTACTTTCATGAGTCTCCTCCTTTAAACATTATAGAATAAATTGATCCCCCACCTGCCACCATCCGATGATGGTGCCTTCCCTTTTGAATTGAATCCCCTCTTTTGCCTCCACATCGCGAATCCAATCTCCAAGGGCCGAGGCATGGTGAATGATGAGAGGTATACTGCGTTCAGGCAGAATGTCAATAGGCAGTCCGTACAGGTTCATGACCTTCCGGTTGTTGGCTTCGGTTTCCGGCGTATCCCACGGCGTGGGATGGATGAAGCCATGGACAGCCCCTTCCGCTTTGGAGTAACCCCAGTGATCGGGAAATTCGTTTTTCATCTGCCGCATGAGCCGGATGGCGCGGAGGTTGGTCGACACATCCAGGCCTTTGTGCAAATTGGCCAGGATCGTGTCATCGAAAGACTCAAAACCCATGGAACCAAGGAAGATGCGGATGCCCGTCTCCTTTGCCAGTTTCAGGGCTTCCCGAAGATGATCTTCATGGTCTGCGAACCAGTCGGCCCTGAGGGTCAGGTTGATCTGAGAGAGGAGAATCCCCCTGCCCCTTACCGCCAGCAGAAGTCTCGGGAGCCCCGGGAGGGCATTTTCATGGATGAGTTCAAAAGGGATTTTCCTGCGTCCCAGGGTTTCAGGGAGGCTTTGGATCTGGGAGAGAACGGTTTCCATGTCGAGGGAACCGTAAAACCCCTTGTCTACGGCTACATCGCAAAAACTGCAGCCCTTGAGCAGCAGTTTCGCTTTTCTTTTTTCTTTTGCCCCGAGGAAGGACGGATAGTCCACTTCGGCCTCCACAGTGCGGGCCGCATGAGGGCAGCCGATCTGCCAGAGGACCTGGCCGGTTTCGATCTTTAAGGGCGAGAGGGTTGCTCCATCGACATGGTAGAGGTTGTTCCAGGATACCCTTTTGAGATAGGCTGCATTCCATCCGGACCTTGGGTTTTGAATCAGTGCGCCTCCTTCATCCGCCCAAAGAAGGCCCGGGATCAGCCCCGGTTCTTTCTCCTCGGGGTTCCGCAGAAACGGGAGGACGTGTTCTGCCGGTCCGTGAAAACCAAGGGAAAAATGCGTTGAAAGCCCTCGAAAGCGGTGATCATGCTCCCGCCACCCTGTTTCCCCGAGATAGTCTACGTCGGCCTGGGGGCCCGCGAGCACGGTCAGTGCCCCATCGTTCTTGAGCGCTTGTGCAAAGGTGAAGAGATCCTCTCTGCCGCTCAGGTAAGAAAAAGCGACCAGAGGCTTTTCAGACCCGAAGAAATCGGCCAAGAGTGTCTTGAGCTGGCTCTTGTCATCCTCCCTTGCGACGGCGACGATGATGCATTCATAGGGCGCATGCTCCTGAATGACGGTCGCCGCTGCCTGGGGGCCGAGAAGACCATACGTTTCGCCTCGGAGATAACTTGAAAGGATGACCATTTTCTGTCGCTTGAGGGTCATGATTTGAGTTTCAAGAAAAGTTGATGCATTCGCAAACGCTCATGACCTGGGAGCAGGCCACCCCCGCGCATGAAAATCCCCCTCGATCCCCCTTTATTAAAGGGGGATGACGAAGGATAGGAGGAAATTTCCCCCCTTTGAAAAAGGGGGGCCAGGGGGGATTTTCACGGTAACCTTTTAGCTTTTTGAAAAACCTGCAGGCATTGAGCATGGGGGTCCCACTCAAAAAAGATACCGCTTGAAAAACAGCGTGAGATTGCTTAAAGCTTCCACAAAGGGGTGGGGATGTAAAGACTTTTTTGGGCGTCCTGGATCCAGGGGAGGAATAAAGTCATGCTGAACGCCGGAGAGTTGAAAAGGTACGACAGACAGATCATGATCCCGGAGATCGGGCGGACCGGGCAGGAGAGACTCAAAGAGGCCAAAGTGTTTGTTGCAGGCGCAGGAGGGCTCGGATCGCCGGTGGCCATCTATCTTGCGGCAGCCGGGCTGGGCACGATCAGGCTGGCGGATCACGACACCGTCGACGTGAGCAACCTGAACAGGCAGGTCCTGCACTGGGAAGAGGATGTGGGGATAAAAAAAGTGGATTCGGCAGGTGAAAAGCTCCGAAGATTGAACCCACACGTGAAGATCGAACCCCTGGATGAGACCATCACGGAAGAAAACGCCGTAGCTCTCGCGTCTGGATGTGACGGGATTGTGGACGCCATGGATAACCTGGCCACAAGGTACATCCTGAACAAGGCGGCCCTCGATTTGAATATCCCTTTTTTCCACGGAGCGGTCAGGGGCCTGGAAGGACGGGTCATGACCCTGGTTCCGGGAAAGGGCGCCTGTCTGCGATGCCTCCACCGGGGCCCTGTGCCACAAGAGAAATTTCCTGTTCTCGGTGCAACACCGGCGGTTATCGGTTGCATCCAGGCCACGGAGGTCATAAAGTATATTGTAGGGATAGGAAACCTTCTCATCAACCGCTTGCTCATTTACGACGGGCTGAGTCTGACGTTTACGGAATTCAAGGTGGCCAGGAATCCCGAATGTGACCACTGCGGTCACACGATCACGGAGGAGTAAAATATGGGTGTGAAAGTGAACCTCCATCTCACTCTGAGATCTCATGCCAACGGCCAGGAAACGGTCGAGGTGGAAGGAAGAACGGTTGGAGAATGCCTGAAAAACATCGTCGAGATGTTTCCCGGCATCGGGCCGAAAATTTTCGACAAGAAGGGCGGCCTCAACAATATCGTGGAAATCTACCTGAACCATCAGAGCGCCTATCCCAATGAACTGGTCAAGCCGGTGAAGGATGGGGATGAGATCCACCTGACCATGATGCTTGCCGGAGGATAGGGTGAAGGCCGTCGGCATTGTCGGTTATCACAAGAGCGGCAAAACGACGCTCGGCATCAAGCTGTGCAAGGAACTTTCCGGCCGAGGAGTGCGCGTGGGAGTGATCAAGCACGTGTCCTGTGACCTTCAATTTGCGGACTCAGACTCCTCACGCTACCGGTCCTTTGCCTCTGTGGTGGCAGCCGCTTCCCCGGGGGAAGCGGAAATCATCGTCAAAGGGGAAAAGAGTCTTGACGATATGCTCCGGTATTGCGTCGATTGTGACTGGATCCTCGTGGAAGGATTCAAGCGGCAGAGGAAGTTTCCCAAGATTGTCTGCCTCAGAAGCAGGGAGGAGAAAGACGATCTCCTCGACGGGCTGGAGCTTTTCACGGCTTCCTTCAAGGAGGGAATTGCAGATTACCTCATTTCAAGCGACGAGCATGTCCGGAAGATGGCCGACGCGGCGTTAGAGAGGGCCGTTCAAATCTGAAACAGTCCAAATCCGAATATGGGAATACGAAACAATGTCAACATTCGAAAGTTGACGGCCCCCAAGTTGTCCCAACCCGTCATTGCGAGGCGCGAAGCGCCGCGGCAATCTCGCAGTGACAGATGGGGTGTTTCCCGACTTTTTACCGTGAAAATCCCCCCTGGCCCCCCTTTTTCAAAGGGGGGAACTTGCTCCTCTCCTTTTTGTCCTCCCCCTTTATTAAAGGGGGATCGAGGGGGATTTTCATGGGAGGGGGTGACCGCCTCCAGGTTATGACCGTTTACGAATCCATGAATCTCAGTTGGAGGGGAAGACGAGCGACTTGACGGTGACGGGGAAGACTTGCCGTCCGACCAAAGGCTCGCTGACGTCGATCCAGTCCCCGTCGTTCAGGGATAGCTCGTCCAGAGACAGCAGATTGGTCTTCAAGCCGGTTTCACGTCGAATGACGTTCCCAACGCTGCACGCGATATCCTTTTCGAAGATGAGCACAACGGGCAGACCCTTGGCGATGGAGTTGGGGAGGGCCGTTTCCATGGACTTTGCGAACACCTGCAGCTCCGGATAGTTGACTCGAACAGGGTCCCTGAAGTACAGGGCGACGATTTCCTGGCCTTCGAGCAAATCGTGTCGCTGAAAGGCCATGTTCACCCTTGAAACAATGTGCTCCGGACTCAGTTTTGTCAGCTCCGCGTCCACCCTCAGGACAGGAATATTTCTGATCGGAAGGATGAGCCGGTCGTCCATAAAGCCTGAAGAACCCGAAACGGACAAAGAATAGGCCCCCGCGCCGATGACCGTGGCCCTGATCTTGTTGACCGGCTCTACAACCGGGGAACCGAGTTCAGGAATCAACGCGTTGATTCGCTTCGCAAGAATGCTTCCCACGTCGTTGTAACGGCCCTTTCCAGCGTAGATGATCTCGGCCACTCCTCCTGAAAAAAGGTATTCATCGATCGGGATCGAAAAGTCGAGATCTCCGGTTACCATGAGCTGCTTTGCAAGGGAAGACCTTGCAGGTCCCGTCATCACTTCAATGAGCACTTCGGCCATTCTGGATCCGATTTTTCCAATGTCCACTTTCAGGATCCGATCCCCAAGCCGATAGTTCAAGCCGATATCCTGCATGACTTTCACCGCCGGATCGGCACATTGGCGGATCCTTATCTCGGAATCCATGGCCAGTAATCTGCCGCCTACAGCGATGCAACTGGTCGAGATCACCTCACCGTTTCTGGAAATGGCGAGGTTGGATGTCCCGCCGCCGATGTCGCAGGAAAGGATGGTCTTCCCGCAGTCCCTTGATCGTGCAGTCGCCCCTGATCCCATGGCGGCGAGAAGGCTCTCGAAATTCGGACCCGCGGTGGCGGCCACGAGCTTTCCTGCATCCCTGGACAGGGCCTGGGCGATCTGCCGTGCGTTGTGTTTCTTGGCCGACTCTCCGGTGATGATCACCGCGCCGGTTTGGATGTCGGCAGGGTCAATGCCCGCCTTCTCGTATTCCCCCTTGAAAAAGGCTGTCAGCGCATCCACATCAAGGGTCTTGTCTTCGAGGAGAGGCGTCGCAATGATCTCGCCTTCATAGACGACATTGCGTTCCTCGATATTGAACCGGAGCGTGGGAGACATTTCATCCCTCACAAGGGTCAGGTTTGAGAAGACCAGGTGGCTGGTGGCGCTTCCTACGTCGATCCCGACGGAAAGGAGTTCGATTTTCTTGATTTCCATGGCAGATTCTCAAAAACCCCGCAAACCGGGGACCTTTGATCGCGAAATTCAGCGGCAGAAAAACGGCAACCTTTGAGCTTCCCTAAAGGCCGGAGAAGCTTCGAGGACCGGATCATATTTTCAAAAGGCTAAAATGTCACGAAAAAGAGGTTCCCGGCCGCGACCGGAAACCTCTTTGAATGAATAGGTGGTCAGAGTCTAGAGTTGGGCCGTCAGAACGGCCGCCTCTTTCCCTGCACGGGATACCCTTGCCGCAGCATCCCTCTTCTTCTGGATACTCACCTCGTCGGCATCCACATAATCCACGGCCTTCATGTCGCAGAAGCGAACGCACTGGGGATCGCCGTCGCAGACGTCGCACTTGAACACCTTTTTGTCCATACGATTGAACGACATGGCGCCGAAGGGGCAGACGGCCACACAGGATCGGCAGCCGATGCACTTGTCATAGTCCACCGTGACCCTGGCCATGTCCTCATCCCTGGAAATGGCCTTGACAGGGCAGACGTTCATGCAGGGGGCATCCACACACTGCTGGCATGACATGGGAATGTAGAGCCCCTCCTGCTCCCACTTCATGACCCTGATCCGGCTCCTGACCGGATTCGAAATGCCGTCATGGAACACGGAACACACGAGCTCACAGAGCCTGCAGCCTGTGCATTTCTGGTAATCTACATAGAGCACTTTAGCCATTGGGTTTCCTCCTCATCCGAAAATTACACCAGGTGTGACGGCTCCTTGTCGATGCCGAGTCGCTTCAAGGTCTCGGGCGTAGGGACTCCGTTTTCATCCCAACCTTTGTGCCCGTAAAGTTCAGCACGCATCTTCAGAAATTTTTCCTTGTCAATGACTCGACCGACGACGTCCGGCGCGCCGCGCCTGCAAGGTTCATCGTGATACCGGTGGTTGAGCACATCGCCCTTTTCGGGATCATCCTTGGTCAACCCTTCCCTCAGGTTGAAGAGGCGCTCCATGTTGTTGCACCGCTCGGCGACTTCCCAGATTTCTTGAGGGGTAAGCTGAAGACCTGTATTGTAGTAGATGACCTTGGCCCAGTCTTCGAAGTTGGGAAGGGTGGCTCCCAGAAAGGTCGTGTGGTATTTGCAGATCCCGAGGCAATCCACGGCCATGTAACAGTTTTCATGCCAGAAGACCTGCCAGGGTTTGCCGATGTACTCCGTGTGCTCGGAGCTCAAAGGCCCGTCATAGGGAACCGGGCTGCTGTAAATCTTTCGCATGACCGGTTCAGGGAGGTGGTAGAGGTCGATAGCAGGCCGGCTTCGCAGGTGGTCCGACCCTCTGGACGATGTGGCGATGTTGAGCGCCAGCGCCGGCGTGGCCCGCTCATCGGAATGGAGGTTCTGCATGCCCTTGACCTGAATCAGATAGCTGAAAGAATCCTTCCCGATCTTCTTGGATGCTTGGATGCCGCCGTCGGCCAGCGCGTCGCCGAGCCAGCCCTTCCGGAAGCAGATGCGGTCGATCATCTCGATGACCGCCTCGTCGTTGCCGAAACGAAGGTCCAGGCCGTCCGTGTCTTTGCTGGTGAGAATCCCCTTCTCATAAAGCTCCATGGCCCAGGAGATGAGGCTGCCGATTTCGAGGTTGTCTACCCCGTACTGATCTACAAGGTGGTTCGCTGTGAGGAGCGTCGTCGCTCTCGGGGTGTCCGTCTCTCCGCAGAAGGCGCCCTGGGAAGTGTATTCCGGCCCTTCGTCATACTTGCCGGCATAGGGACCGTCAGGGATCTTGTACTGGGCCCGGCAGTGCACCTGGCACCCGAAACAGCCGGTCATGTGGTAGGGGCCGATGGTTTCCGTCGCGATTTCGTCGAGGTGCTCCGGTTCGATGTCGTCCGCATATTCGCACTGGTTGTACTGGAAGTTCCTGCACCGGATTCCTCCCCAGGAATTGGTGGCGCCCCAGATAAAGGGCGTCCCGATCGTCCCCTGGGTCTGGTTCACCTTGGCGCTCGTGATCTGATTGATGAAACGCTTGTTGAATTCCAAGGCCTCCATGGGGTGTGCGATGGGGATGTCCATGGTTCCTCTGCAGGCAACGGCCTTGAGGTTCTTGGAGCCCATGACGCACCCCATGCCCGTTCTTCCTCCCGCATTCTTGATTCCCGTCATCACATTGGCATAGACGACCAGGTTCTCGCCGGCCGGTCCGCAGACCATGCTCTTGACTTCCTGGTCGCCGAGTTCTTCCCGGATGGCCCACTGGGATTCCGTCACGCTCAGGCCCCACACGTCCCGGGCATCACGGATTTCAATTTCGCCGTTGTGAATATAGATGTAGACAGGGTGTTTGGCTTTGCCTTTGATCACCAGGTTATTGAAGCCCGCCCAGGCCATCTCGGGCGCGAAAAATCCGCCCATATTGCAGCTCCCCAACAGCCCGGTCAGAGGGGACTTGGCCATCACGTGGCACCTCGCCGTTGCAGAGGCGCAGGTTGCGCACAGGAATCCGCCGCTCACCATGAGCGTGTTGTCCGGGCCGATGGGATCACATCCCTTCTTGGTGTGGTTGTAAAGCAGGTAAGCATCCAGCCCTCTGCCTCCGAGAAATTTCTTTCGAACCTCGAGAGGAATGGGCTTTATCTGAATGTCTCCGGTTGTGAGATCGATGTAAGCGATTTTGCTGTCTAAAGGCATATTACTTCCCCTCCTTCCCCTTTGTCTTCGTCTTCATGGAGATTTCTTGTTCGGCGATTTTTCGATTCACCTCCCAAACCGGACCCCTGATTCTGGGGAAACCGTCCTTGACCCATGCAATGCGGAATTCCATGCCGCAGGTCGGGCACTTGATGGTTTTGTCACCCTTCTTGGGCTCGAGCCTTTCCATGCATGTGGGATTGTGACATCGAACTTTACCGTATGTCCTGGTGGAACGCAGGCTTTCAGCAGTTGAAAGATCATCTTTTTCCGGCGCCATAATGATCTCCTTTCTTTTCCCGGGTTACCGGGGACATTGGCCACGGCGTGTCATCCTGCCGTGAAAAAAATACCCAACCACAAAATCATCGTTATTTTGTTCATGCTGCAGGAGTTCATCCCTGTGAACAGTTGCGCAAATGGTAACAGATCGCATGGCTTTGTCAAGGGAAAAACAACAGGCCAGAAAAAATGAGTGCCCGCAACTGACTGTTATAGCTGATTTGATATAAGCAGAACCATAGGAGAATGCGCTAAATCAACTCGTTCATCATTGTGAACACGCTTACCCTGTCGACCTTTGCGGAAGGGGTTTTCTCACATCAGGGCGGACAGATTCATGCGAGGGCGAAGGTGTTTTCGTCTGCTTGGTATGCCACGGTGACAGTCTTCGGTACAAATCGACTAGGTTGGCTTTTCTGCAGTTGGGGCAGAAGAGGAGGTAGTCGTCCGCAAAGGTCCGGTTAATTTTGTCGAACAGAGGCTCAGGCACGAAAAGAGCACCGCATTTCCGGCAAGCCTTGAGCTCCACCGATCGAATTGCTTGCTTGCTGAGGACCTGGAAGAACCCTGTAAGGCTGAATTCGTGCCTGAGCTCTGCCGCGTCCTCGGGGCAGGCGTTGACGCAGGCGCCGCAACCAATGCATTGATAATGGGAGTAGGTGAAAATCCGAAATTTCCCTTCGTCTTTGGACTCGAGAGTCCCGGTCGGGCAACTCAGTTCGCAGGAAGCGCATCCGGTGCACCTGGAGGGGTTGAGCCTTGTTCTGCAGAACAGAAATGCGGCCATGACCATCATCCCCTGGCCGCTCATGACGTGGATGAGTCTCATCTGTTCTCCGATCAAGGGCAAACCGTCCAGGGTGCCGTGAGTAAGGAAATACCCGGTGAAAAAGGGCAGGGCCGCGACAAAGATGATCAAGGGGTCCGACAGGGATGACCCTGATCGAACAGCGGGCCACGCGATTCGCCGGATCATAAAAAACAGGGCGATAACCATTACCGTCACGGTCATCCAGTCCGCCCACGGGTCGGGCAGGGAAGACCACTCCCATTCAAAGCGCGATTCGGCCCAGAGCGCGACATGGCCGCCGAGCCAGATGGGAACAACGAAAAGGCACACATGAAAAACATAGCGCAAGAGCGCATAGAGAGGTCGCTTGGTCAAGGCCTTGTGAAAGGGGAGAAAAAACCGACCGAACATGGCGGCCTTCGAACTCCGGCCGGGTTGCTCGGTGTCAGCGTCACGGAGGATCTTCATGGAGAAAAAGGCGAGTCTGGCCAGGATGGCGATGATGAGGACGAGAAAAACAGTCCAGAGCAGAGGGCCTTCAACGAAATTCTCGATATCCATCTCGTTTCTCCCTTGAATCCGGCTCCTGCGGATTCCAGACATTTACCGACTCGGGCGCGGCCGAAGGCGAGTTCATTATTCTGAACATACGAACCGGCCGTATCATGATTCGGATTCGTCCACTTGTCAAGGAAAAACAAGGCCATTGCGCTTCAGGTTCCTCATGGACCAGGAGCGCGGGATCCCCCCATGCAAGGATCTTGACACCGAAGCGGCAAAGGCTGTAAACTGGACAAAACGTTCAACAGGGTGAACTATGGCAAAAGGATACTTCGCTCCCTCCGTGATAAAGGCGTTCGAAGTTCTCAAACTGATCGCCTCAGCCAAAGAAGGCATGGGCATCAGCGAAATCGCCCGGGGACTCGACATGGCCAAAAGCACGGTCCATGGCATGGCCTGTGCTCTGGAGGAGGTGGGGGTCGTGAGAAGGGATCCTGCCACGAAGCGATACACCCTGGGTTTCACCCTTTTTGAACTCGGCAAAACGGCTTATTCCCAGATTGACGTCAAGGATCTCGCCAGGCCGGTGATGGAAGAACTCATGGACAAGACCGATGCCTCCGTTTTCCTGGGGGCCCTCAACTGGGATCACGTGACGATCCTGGATATCGTCGAGCCGAGAACGGATCTGAAAATCACGTCGCCCATCGGGGCCACGATCCCTTTGCTGGCAGGTGCTGCGGGCAAGGTTTTTCTGGCCATGATGGATGAGGCGCAGGCGCTGAAAACCATCAGGGCAAAAGGACTGACCAAGTACACGGCCAACGCGATCACGGACATCGACCGGTACAGGGAAGAAATAAGATCGGTGAGAGCCCAGGGGTTCGCCACAGACGATGAGGAGTACATCCTGGGGGTGAGGGCCGTTGCCGCGCCCATTGTGGGGGGGCCTCATCTCATGTCCGCCATATGGGCCGTGGGATTCAAGGCGAGCCTCGGTGAAGACAAGATGAAGGCGCTCACCATCTTCACCAAAGAAGCGGCCGAGGCCATTCGACGGAAGATCGACAGACAACCCTTGACGTCAACCTAGGACATGCTTGCTGCATCAACCCAACCGGCTCCAAAGCCGACTCAGTTGCTTCTTTAGTGTTCAGTGTTCAGAAAAAATACCTTTGAATTTGGAACGCTCTTTCCTGAACCCTGAACCCTGAACTCCTGAACCCTTTGTCCGGTGTCCTCACTTCTCCCCGTTGTATTCTTCCTGAAAACGCTGAAAAAATGATTCCATGAAAGCATGGCGATCGGCAGCGAGGCGTTTTCCCTCCGTGGTCATCATGCGGTCCTTGATGCGGGAGAGCTTCAGCTTGAATTCTCGAAACGCCGTGTCTTCGATCGAGTATGGAGCCGTGTCTTCAGGAAGGAGGTGAGGATTGTGAAGCCTTGCTCCCACCTCGCCGGCGAAAAGGAAAGCCCTGCCGATGCCGATGGCGCCGATGGCATCCAGTTTATCTGCATCGAAAAGGATCTTGGCTTCCAGGGTCTCGGGCTTGCAAGTGCCACGGTATCTGTGAGACTTGATGCAGTGGAGGATGTTGTTCTTTTTTTCCTGGGAGAGAGGATACGCTCGCAGAACCGCTTCCGCGATTTCCACCCCTTTTTCCGCGTGACAGAGGGATCCCCTGGATTCATCCTGGTGGGCCCGTCCTGCGTCATGAAGCCATGCAGCGATAGCAAGAAGTTCTTTGTCGGCTTTTTCCGCTTCGGCGAGCTTCATGCAGAGTTTGTAGACCCTCTGTGTGTGGTCCCAGTCGTGGCTGCCCCGAGCAGAGGAAAAGCACGCCTTCGAAAAAGCCACGATGTCGTCCAAGGTGCGGACCGTTGTGGCGCGGTCTGTTGAAGATGCCGGGAACAGGGTCGTCATTTCAGGGACGGGCCTTCCGGGGCGGATTTCATGGTTGTCCCTCAACCAGCGCTAGTTTCTTCGACACATTGTCCTCGATCCAGTGCTCGTCCCACCACTCGATGGGGTTGACGTACACGCCGTTGACCATGATGGAGAAATGGAGGTGGTCGCCGCCGGCCAGGCCGGTCTCGCCCGTCAGACCCAGGATGTCTCCTTTCTTCACCTCCCGGCCGAGGGCGACCTGAATGTTGCTCAGGTGTCCATACACAGAAGCGAGCCCCTGGCCGTGGTCGAGGACGACGGTCAAGCCATATATGCCGAGCCGATCGGCATAAACGACACGGCCCCGGTTGGAGGCCTCTACAGGTGAGTTGGCCAGTGAAGCCAGATCAACGCCGAGATGGAACTTTTCATCCACTTTCTTGCCCTGGTAATAATAGAGCCGGTGATCCGCGAACCGGGCCATGTTGGCGGCGTTTTTCTGTCTCAGCCAAGGGCCTTCCCAGAGCCTTTCAGGGCTCGTGCTCTCTTTCAATCGGTAAAGGACCTCATGGTTTTCCTTGCGGAGATCGTTGTTGATCTTGAGAAATTTGTCGAGGTTGCTCTGTTGGGGATCAAGAGGGTAGAAGGTCTGAAAGTAGGGCAGCAGGCGCTCGATGAAACGGTCTGAGATTTCCACCTTGTCCTCACGAAAGGTCTTTTTGCGAACATGACAGTAAAACGACGTTTCTGTCGCATTGCCCGCCTTATCCCGGGCCCAGAGCCTGATTTTGGGAGGAGACGCCGTATCGTGGGGCAGGGCAAAATAACCATGGTAAATGCCCTTTTGGGAATTTTGCCGATCGGGGAAACCGGGGAAAAAGATCTCCTCGACGTATATGCCGCTCTCGGTCGAATCCGATGAGGTTTGATAGATGACGAGTCCGCTCCCGCCCACATTGATATTGTGCATGCGGCTGACGGCCCGGATGGAAGGAGGGATCGTGTCGACGACCATCTTGTGACGGACCACCGACAGGTTCCCGTCTCCTCCACCCCTCCTCGAGTAGTCCCAGGCTTGTACCTGGAGTTCCACGTCACCCTGGGCGAGCTTGAGGGCCAGGGCGTCTACCTCGAAGTCTTTGTCGAGTTGGCGGACCCCTTCGGCATTCAGGAGCCCCGTGAAAGCAAAGCTGTCCTGGTAAAGGATCATCTCTCTGGTGCTCTGCCGGATCGTGATCTTGACAGCCCTCATGCCTCTTTTTTTGTCGCTGATCTTCACATTGAACTTCTGAGGTCGTGAGAGAAACTCCGGCATGGGTTGAAGGTTTACCATAGGAGATTCCCCTTCAAACATGATGGAGAAGAACCATGCGAAGAATCCGATGATGATGAGAAGAGGGACGAGCGCAACGGTGTAAAAGATTCGCTTTGTTTTCAAAATACCACCCTTCATACATCCCTGAGTGTTGACGTTGGCGGGAGGAACGGGATCGTCCCTCTGATTTGCCCGACATCTTATCCTTTCGGCGGGATGAAGGTCAACCCTTTATGACAGGGTTCTCACGGTGTCGCTGATTTCCCTGACCCTCGCCATGACCTCCTCGGTGTCCAGGTGCGTGATCCTGCGATCTCTCATCAGGATCTTTCCGTGGACGATCACGTCTTTCACGTCGCCGCCGCTCGCAGCGTAAACGAGCGTAGACATGGGATGGTAGAGAGGCACCAGGTGAGGGCGCTGGAGATCCACCGCGATGATGTCGGCTTTCTTACCCACTTCTATCGTTCCGATCTCTTTTTCGAGCCCGAGCATTCTTGCGCCCCAGACCGTAACCATTTTCAGCACCGTGGCGGCTCCCGTGTTCATGGGATCAAGGGTGTAGACCTTGCCGAGTTTGGCCGCCGTGTCCATTTCCTGGAACAGGTCGAGGTTGTTGTTGGATGCAGCGCCGTCCGTTCCGAGTCCCAAGAGCACTCCCCTTTCGAGCATCCGGGGGATTTTAGCAACACCCGAGGCAAGCTTCATGTTGCTTTCCGGGCAGTGCACCACGGCTGCCCCTCTCCGGGCGATGAGATCTATCTCCTCATCGCTGAGGTGCACGCCGTGGACGGCGATCAGTCCGTCCGTCAGCAGGTCAAGGCCGTCCAAATAAACCGCGGGTCGTTTCCCCGTTCGCTTCAGAACCTCGTGGACTTCCTCCTCCGTTTCCGAAAGGTGGACCTGAAGGGGCGAGGAAAATTGTTCGGACACTCGCCCAGCCCCTCTCAGGGTCGTCTCCGAGCAGGTGGTGAGGCTGTGGCAAAAAAGACCGGGACGGACGAGGTCCGATGCACCCGACCACTTCTCCATGAAGGCCCTGCCCGCGTTCAGATTTTCCCTGGGGTCGGGCACGCCGGGTGCGGGAAAATCAATGACCCCCTGCGCAACGAGGGCCCTGAGGCCCGCCTTCTGAAAAGCCTGAGCCGTGGCATCCTGGTAGAAGTACCCGTCGGAAACCGTCGTGGTCCCCGATGCAATCATCTCCACACAGCCGAGAAGGGCGCCCCAATACACGGAGTCGGGACTGAGGAAGGCGGATTCGGCAGGAAATATCTTGGTAAAAAGCCATTCCTTCAATGGAAGATCATCGGCAAAACCCCTGAAGAGGGTCATGGCGGTGTGGCCGTGGGCGTTCACGAGCCCCGGCATGACGATGCAGTGCCGGGCATCAAGGAGTTCGGCACGGTGCACGGACGGACAGTCACCCTGCAGGATCTGAATGATGCGGTCTCCCTGGATCAGGATCGTGGCGTCTTCGACAGGACTCTCTCCCTCCACCATGGTGAGAAGCGTTCCCCCGCGGATGACGATATCGGGTACGTCAGTGTTTCCGTTGTGTTCGGGACCGGACCGTCGCCGGGCTTCCCTTGCAGGAACCATGACAGGTCTCTCCATCTCTCATTTTGAATGAAGAGGACGGTATAGGAATCCTCACTCCCCGTCAAGGCCTTGAAATCCCCTTGACATGACTCATGGATTTGGTAGGAAGGTTTGCAAGGCCAATGGGATTTCTCCTGAACACTGAACACTGTATACTGCGTTGAATCCATGAACACATCCCGTCCCCACCCTGTGCCCTTGAAGTCCGGCGAATCCATCGATGCCTTCATGGAAGGGCGTCTTCGCCTCATCCAGTCGGCCAAAGGATATCGTTTTTCCATCGACGCCATTCTGCTCTCCGAATTCGTGACCACCCGGCCGGGGGATTTTGTGGTGGACCTGGGGGGAGGTTGCGGGATCGTCGCATTGATGTTGCTCCTCTCCAGGAGGATCGAGCATGTCCTGTGTCTCGAGATCCAGCCCGGCCTCGCGCACCAGGCTGTCAGAAACGCGGCGCTTAACGGGTTCCAAAAGGAAATGAGTGTGATCATCGGTGACATGAGGGATATCCCTCTGTCTGCTTCCATGGCCGACGTGGTGGTCTGCAACCCTCCCTATCGGCCGGCTCGGAGCGGCCGGATCAACCCCGATCCGGAGAAAGCGATTGCCCGGCATGAAATCCTGGTCAGCCTCAACGATATTTTGGCCGCGGCGAGCAGGCTCCTGAAGCCCAAGGGCCGTCTCACCATGGTCTACCCGGCCGAGCGCCTCGCCGATCTCATGGTCAAAATGCGAAGCTATGAACTCGAACCCAAAAGGATGCAGGTCCTTTACCCGGGTCCTGAAGAGGAGGGGAAGCTCGTTTTCATGGAGGCGGTGCTCGGTAGGAGAGGGGGCCTGAAGATCCTTCCGCCCTTGATGGATCAGGGGGGTTTCTCTATCTCGACCTCAACCTGAATTCTATTTTCTCTACGGCCTTTCTGCCCAGCCTTTCATTCAACTGGTTCCTGATCGTCTCTTCCAGGAATGACAGCTCCTGAAGCCAGATGGGGTCGGAAACTTTGACTCTGAGACGTCCCTGCTTGACCCACAGGGGCTGAGCATTGCGGGCAATGGTTTCCCCCGCCACCTCGTCCCAGACTCGCCAGATCGTCGCGTCTTCAGGATTGAAGGGAAGGTTGGTGCTGCCGAGAAGATCGGTGATGATATCTTTCAGGGGAGTGAGGGTCGGGTTTTTTCCCATACTGCTTGACGGCTCCAGGATTTGCCTATATGGTAACAAATATAAAAATTCGTGCACAGGGGTTTTTTATGGCTTGGGATTGGGAAAAACTTCAGCAGCAAAGAAGAGCGGCCGGGGGCGGTCCTCCTCCTCAGGTGAACGAGGTGATCAACAAGTTTAAAGGCATGAAGGGCAAATTCCCCGGGATCTGGTTGATTATCATCGCCCTCCTCATTTTGTATCTGGGCTCATCCACATTCTACACCGTGGGAGTTGACGAGGTGGGCATCATCCAGAGGTTCGGCGAGTATACAAGAACCACGCCTCCGGGACTCAATTTCAAATTGCCGAGGGGGATCGAAAAAGTCACCAAGGTGAAGGTGAGATTCGTGTACAAGGAGGAGTTCGGCTTCCGGACCCTCAAGGCCGACGTGAGAACGCGCTACGCCTCAGGGGACGCCTACCTGCCGGAGTCCCTGATGCTCACCGGGGATCTCAACGTGGCCGTGGTGCCGTGGATCGTGCAGTATCGGGTCAACGATCCCTACAAGTTTCTCTTCAAGGTCAGAGATCCGCGTGGCACCTTGAGGGACCTGTCGGAAGCAACCATGCGCCTGGTGGTGGGCGACCGGAGCATCAACGAAGTCATCAGCAAGCGGGAAGAGATTGCCATGCAGGCGCAGGGGCTGCTTCAGAAGGAACTGGATGAGGCGGAGACGGGCATCAGTGTCACCACCATCGAGATGAAGAAGACCAACGTCCCGGAGCCGGTTCAGCCCTCCTTCAACGAGGTGAACCAGGCCGTGCAGGACAAGGAAAAGATGATCTACCAGGCCCGGGAGGAGTACAACAAGCGGATTCCTCAAGCCAGGGGAGATGCGGAGAAGACGATCAGGGAGGCGGAGGGATACGCCCTCGACCGGGTCAACAGGGCAGAAGGAAATGCCGCGCGGTTCACGGCCCTTTACGAGGAGTACGCCAAGGCCGAGGATGTGACCCGGCGGCGGCTTTATCTCGAGGCCATTCGAGAGATCCTGCCGAAAATGGGGGACAAGTACATCGTGGATGAAGAACAGAACAACCTTCTCCCCCTGCTCAATCTCGGCCTATCAAAAGGAGGGAAGCCGTGAAAGGAAAAGGACTGATCACAGCCCTCGTCATTATCGGCATCGTGGTGTTCAGCGCCGCTTACGTGGTGGATGAAACAGAACAGGTCGTCGTCACCCAGTTCGGCAAACCCATTGGCGAACCCAAACGGTCGCCCGGTCTTTACTTCAAGCTTCCCGTGATCCAGCAGGCCAACTACTTTCACAAGAATCTTCTGGAATGGGACGGGGACCCCGGCCAGGTTCCGACGCTGGACAAGACCTTCATCTGGGTGGATGCCTTTGCACGATGGAAGATCGTGGACCCTCTCAAATTCTTCCAGACCGTGGGCAACATGACGGGCGCTTTGGGCCGCCTGGATGACATCATCGACTCCGCGGTCCGCAATTTCGTCACCTCTTATCCTCTCATCGAGACCGTGAGGATGACCAATCGCGAACTGGATATTGTCGAGGAAGGGATCGAGGTGGTGAAGGATACGAGCCCTCTGGGTCCGGTGAAGTTCGGGAGAAGCAATATCACCAAGGGAATTCTGGAACAGGCCCAGCCGAAATTGGACAAATTCGGCATCCAGCTTGTGGATGTGAAGTTCAAGATGTTGAACTACGTCGAAGAAGTGCAGAAGTCCGTTTACGGCAGGATGATCGCGGAGAGAAAACAGATCGCCGAGAAGTTTCGCTCCGAAGGCAAGGGGGAGGCCCGGAAAATCGAAGGCGACATGGAAAAGGATCTAAAGCAGATCACGTCAGAGGCGTATCGGACGGCTCAGGAGGTCAAAGGCAAGGCGGATGCCGAGGCCACCCGGATCTACGCCCAGTCTTTTGGGAAAGACCCCGAGTTTTACTCCTTTGTGCAGACTCTTGACATCTACAAAGAGACGATGGACAAGAGCACATCCCTGGTTCTTTCCACGGATTCAGAACTCTTGAGATTCTTCAAGGGATATGAAACGAGAAGGAAGTGAAACAGGGAAAACCGTTTTTTCAGGAGATGAATGATGGTAAGGACGGAAATCCAGCTCTTTCTCGAAAATGTGCCCGGGGAACTCGGAAAGCTTGCAAGCCTCCTGGGCAATGAAGGCGTCAACATCGACGCCATGACCATTCAGGACGCCTCCGCCTACGTGAAGGAGCTCTTCAAAGCCAGGGGCAAGACCCTGAAGCGGATTGCACCGGCAGCCTCCTACGGGTCCATGCAAAAGGATTCGGCGGATTTCGCCCTGATCCGTCTTCTCGTAGAACACACGGACAAGGCCATCGACCTCCTTTCCAAGGAGGGGTACATCTTCGACATCATGCCGGTCATTGCACTGGAAATTGAAAACAAGCCGGGGATGCTCGCGCAAATGGCCAAGAAGTTCGGGGAAGAGGGCATCAACATCCATTACGTGTATGGTTCCGCCATGGCCGGGGAGAAAAAATCTCTATTCGTCTTCTCTCCCGAAGACATCGACGTGGCGGCGCGTATCTTCAAAGACTAGCTTCTGACGAGTTTTGAAGGCCGGCCGGCAGGCTCCAGGTCGATGATTCTGAGCTGGGGCTTTTCTCGACCCTGCCACCGGTCGATTTCGGGCGTGAAAACCAGGTTGATCGGACCCTGCAGGGCGAAACCGTTCTCCGCCAGCCCGAACCCGATGGTCTCGATCACCGTTCCACCCTGACGGACCTTCATCTTCAGGTGCCTGTCCCCAACCACTTTCCACTCCACCACCTCGCAGGGCCCCGCGTAAAAGACGGGTTCCGGGTTTCCCGGACCAAAGGGCGAAAGGGAGTCGAAACGGCGAATGCTCTCCAGATTCATATGATCGAGTTTCACCTGGGCATCAACATTCAGGGAATGCACCAGGTCCTCCTCACGGATGCCCTCCTGCGCAAGATCCTCGAACTTGACCGCCAGGGCCTCGACGGCCGACGCTTTCAAAGCCAGCCCGGCGGCATGGGCATGTCCGCCGTACCTTTCAAGAAGGTATCCCACACTCGTGAGAGCCTGGTACAGGTTGAATCCCGGGATGCTCCTCCCGGAGCCGGAGGCCGTCCCGTTCTCGATGCTCAGAACCAGCACCGGGCGATGGAATCGATCCGTGAGCCGGGAAGCGACGATTCCCAGGACGCCCCGATGCCAGCCTCTCCCGGCCACGACGAGGGTTCTGCGATTCTCCAGGTTCTCGGCGGAAAGACGGCCCTCGATTTCTTCCATGATATTCCGCTCGACGGCCTGTCGCTCTGCATTCATGGTTTCCAGTTTTCCGGCAAGCTCTCTGGCAAAGTCCGGCCGGCGGGTCGTCAGCGCCATGACGCCGATTTCCGCCCCTCCCATTCTCCCTGAGGCGTTGAGCCTCGGCGCCATTCTGTAGGCCAGGTCACTTGCAGAAACGACGGGTCCTTGGAGGTCGGCAAACTCTGCGATGGCCTGGATTCCCGGCCACTGGGAACGCCGGATCCGGTCCAGCCCTCCCCTGACGAGGATCCGGTTCTGACCGATCAAGGGAACCATGTCCGCCACCGTCCCCAGGGCGACCAGGTCGAGGTAGTCCCGGAGATCGGGTTCAAGTCTTTGGTTGAACCATCCTTCGGCCCGCAAAGCGGCGCGCAAGGCAACGGCGAGAAAAAAGGCAACCCCCACACCGGCCAGATGCTTGAAGGGAAAGGCGCAGTCGGGACGGTGGGGATTGACCACAGGGCAAGGGGCCATGAAGTCCGGAGGCACCTGGTGATGATCGGTGACGACGACCTTGAGTCCCAGGGACCTGGCCAGATCGATTTCATCCGGATTGGTCGTGCCGCAATCCACGGTGATGAGCACACCCCTACCCTTGCGGGCGATTTTTTTCAGGGCCTCGCCGTGGAGACCATATCCTTCCGTAAGCCGGTCCGGAATGTAATAGGAAACAGGAATCCCCAGGCTTGAAAAGAAGTTGTAAAGGAGAGCCGTGGCCGTGAACCCGTCGGCGTCGAAATCCCCGTACACGGTGACGGCTTCCCGGTTTCGGAGCGTTTCGACGATCAGGGCGACAGCCTGATCCATGTCTTTCATGCCCAGGGGGTCGTCCAACTGCGTCAGCCTCGGCGAAAGAAAGGAAGAAACGGCCTCAGCGTCGGTGAGTCCCCGGTTCATCATCAGCAGGGCCTCTACACAGGAAAGGCCGGTGGCCTGGGCAAGTTCCGGAACGAGAGAGGAGGATGGTTTGAGTTTCCAGAGGGTCTTCATGCGATTTGTGGGCTTCGCCGGGCGATCATCCTTTCAACTTTTTTGATATCTTTCGGCGTATCGATTTCTATGGAATCGTAGGCGGTTTCGACGACCTTGATTTTGTAACCGTTTTCAAGCGCACGGAGTTGCTCCAGTTTCTCGGCCGATTCGAGTCTTCCCGGTGGAAGGCTTGCAAATTCCCTGAGGAAGCGAAGTCGCTGGGCATAGAATCCCAGGTGCTTGAAAAAGATCGGCTCAAATCCCGGATCCCGATAAAAGGGGATGGGGCAACGGGAGAAAAAAAGGGCCCATCCATTCCCGTCCGTGACGACCTTCACAATGTTGGGATCTTCGATTTCCTCCGGGTTCCTGATGCGGTACATGAGCGTACTCATCGGTACTTCGGAGCCCGCGGTCTTGAAGGGCCGGATGAGGTCAACGACGGAGGAGGGTTCGAAAAGGGGCTGATCGCCCTGAATATTCACGATGAGGCCGTCGTCGTCGAGTTTCAGTGCCCGCGCAGCCTCGGCGATCCGGTCCGATCCGGAGTGATGTTCCATGGCGGTCATGACCGCCTTGCCGCCGAAGCGATTCACCTCACGGAGAATCCTTTCATCATCGGTGGCCACATAAACATCTTGAATCTCCTCACAGGAGCTCGCCCGTTCATAGACGTGCTGAATCATCGGCTTTCCAGCGATGAGCGCCAGGGGTTTCCCCGGAAAGCGGGTCGATTCGTACCGCGCAGGAATGAAGGCCGTGGTGCGCATGGGTCGAAGAACGGTCAGTCCTTGTCAGGGTTCCATGTACGTTGCACAAGCCGTCTCCGATTCCCAGGCCGTGATCTTGTGGACTTTCACGTTTCCGTCATTCAGGTCACGGCTGAGGGACTGATAAATGTGACGGGCTATGTTTTCGGAAGAGGGATTGACGCGCTTGAAGGGCTCCAAGTCATTCAGGAAGGTATGGTCCAATTCATCGAGAAGCCTGGCCGTGGCTTCTTTGACACGTTTGAAGTCGATCAGGAGGCCGTTCCGCCCCAACTCCCTGCCTGTGACGTGCACTTCGATCTTCCAGTTGTGGCCATGGAGCTTTTCGCACCCGCCCTCATAGTCCCGAAGCTGGTGAGCGGCGGCCATGTGCGTGACAATCTTGAGTTCGTACAAAGCGAGCGCTCCCTAACTTTCAGCTTGAGGGTCCGGATAGGGCTTGCCGCACTCGCTGCACTTGCCGTCAACAATGATGCCTGTACAGGTGCCGTCCGGACAGAGGATGCGATCTTCGAGATCAAAGGAATCCTCCTGGTCCTTGTGTTCCTCCTGTTCCTCTCCGAGAGGAGCCCCGCATTCCATGCAGTAGCGGCTTTCTTCAGGCACATGGGCGCCGCAGGCAGAGCAAGTTTTTCCTACGATTTCCTGGTGACAGTGAGGGCATTTCATGATGGTTTTCAGCTCTTCTTGGATGTTTTAACCTGAAAGGGAGTTATCTCCTGCCTCACCTTGGTGCTTTTGCACTTGGGGCACCGGAACTTCATCTTCTCATACTCCGAGATGGATAAGATGAGGGTGAACTTACAGTTGCATTTCTCACACCTGAAATCATATGTTGGCATAGACGCTTCCTCCGTGTGAAAAATGATTACCGGCCTATAATAGCCGTTTTGCGCTTTTTGTCAACCTGCAATAAGATCTGCCGTCGCAGATTTCATGGCAGCATCACCACGGTGGCAAAGCGCCCCGTGGTTCCCTCACCCCGATAAGAAAAAAACAGATCCGTGCGGCACCGCGTGCAGACTCCTGCAGTCTCGATCCTGTCATCCCGAAGGCCTGCCTGAAGAAGCTGCCACCGGCTGATTTCCCAAAGATCAAAATAGTTCCTCCTCACCATGAAGCGACGAAAAGACTCGGGGAACAGGGCCTCGTAAGACGTGAACTCCGCGCAGCAGGGACCGAGGGAAGGCCCGATGGCCGCTCGCAGCGCCGCCGGGTTGCAGCCGAAGGAGGTTCTCATCGCGTCGATCACCTCGCCGAGCAGGTTGGCCGTATTTCCCCTCCAGCCGCAATGGACGTTGGCAATGACCTTCTTCTCAGGATCAAACAGGATAACCGCCTGACAATCGGCCTGCTTGACCATCAGGGCGATCCCGGCAAGGTTTGTCACCATGGCGTCCGCCTGGAACACGCCTGCTTCCGGTGTCAGGTCTTGCCCCGGGGTCAGGGTGACAATATGGGTGCCGTGAACCTGCTTCATCCCCATGAGGCGCCGGGCTCCCAGGGTCTGCTGGATCATCCGGAGATTGATCGCGACACGGGCCGTCTCATCGCCGGTGGCCTCACTCACATTCAAGCTGTGATAGGGTGGCTCGCTCACGCCCCCGTGTCTCGTGTAAACGGCGTGGGCCAGTTGATCCTGTCCTGACAGGGCCGGAAACTGAAAGTAGGGGATCTCTGCGGCCGTGATGCTCGAGTCTCGAGAGGGAAAGGCGATTTTTCTTCTTGCCAACATCGGGAAGGGGGACTCTTGAACGCTTGCGGCGGGAGGGCTAACCTGATAGGGCGGGGTCATAGTCCTTGGTCGTGCATCCTCCTTCGAATTCGCACCGGTCTGTCTTGAACGCCTCCAGAGCAAGTAGATTCCATCACGACACAGACCGCATTACTTACCGCTGCTTCCTTCCGGACCTGACGGGGTTCGTAACCGTCTGTCACGTGAGGTCCACCCTTTCATCAGAAGCGACCAGGGGCAGAACCGGCACGGCATCCTCAGCAAGGACTTTCAACCCCGCATGAGCGGATTTCGGGTCACAGGGCACCGCTAGCTCCCCGTCTAGCACGACCAAGGTTGACCATTCAGATATCCACCCGGTCCTTCAGCTCTTTGCCGACTTTGAAGAAGGGGAGTTTCTTCGAAGCCACATTAATGACCTCGCCGGTTTTCGGATTGCGGCCTTGGTAGCCTTCGTAGTTCTTGATCTTGAAGCTGCCGAAACCTCTAATCTCTACCCTTTCACCGTTGATTAAGGCCTTCTCCATGTCGCCGAAGACGGTGTTAACCACTTCCTCGGCCTTCTTGAGGGCAAGATTCTCGGATTTGGCAAGGGCTTCTATCAGTTGCGACTTGTTCATGGGCCTTCTCCCCCAAAAGTAGTGATTTTGCGTGAAGACCGCCTATCGTGGAAATATCCTCGGAGAACATAATAAATCCGCTCCCTTAAGTCAAGCTTTAAAGTGGTGTTCCCGCAGGAGTCTTTTTTTTGGGGGTTTGCAGAAAGCGAAGGGGTATGAAGCGGGAGGGTGGGACCTTGAAATTTTCAGGCCTTTGATATAGAAACAAGAACCGGAACCCGTGCGGTTCCGCAAAGAGGGTAAACCGCCTCCATCCTCATTGGCTGCAGAGAGAAGTCTATCGAACATGAAAACAGTCATTACCATCGACGGTCCGGCCGGTTCAGGGAAAACCACGGTGAGCCGTCTTCTTGCGAAGCAACTCCATTTCCTCTATCTCGATACCGGCGCCATGTACCGTGCCGTGGCGCTCAAGGCTTGGAGAGAAGGGGTGGGGACCGACGACAGAGAGGCTTTGGGAAGGCTCTGCAGAGGCCTTGCTCTTGGATTCCGCACAGAAGACGGCGACAATCGGGTGTATCTCGGGAACGAAGACATATCCGAGGCAATCAGAAGCCCTGAAATGGATTTGCTTTCATCAACCCTGTCCGCTCTCAAGGAAGTCCGGGAAGCGATGACGGAACTTCAGAGAAAATTGGGAAGCGCCGGATGCGTCGTGGCAGAGGGAAGGGATATGGGTACCGTTGTTTTCCCCGAGGCGGCTTTCAAATTCTTTCTCAAGGCTGATCCTGCAGTCAGGGCGGAACGCCGGTACCGTGAGAGAATCGGCCGGGGTGAGACGGTGCGACGGGAAGAGGTGGAAAAGGAACTCATGAAAAGGGATGAGCAGGACATGACAAGAGTGATTGCCCCGCTCCGTCCTGCAGCAGATGCAAAAATCATCGACACCTCCTCCCTGGACCCTCGTCAAGTCACGGATATCATGCTCAGGATCATCCGAGGACGTGGGATGGAAGGGCAAAATTCTTGAGTAAAAAGTTGAGTTTTCCAGGAAATTCTGCTAGGAAACTAAAGTTTTGGTAACCCGTCGTCTTTTTGAAAGCATGCTCTCCGGTGCCAGCCTCAAGGCTTTTCAAAAAGCTAACAGGCTGCAAATGTTGGTGGTCGGCCATGGAGGAGAAAACTTAAGGGGGGGTTAAAGGTTGATGGATAAACAATCAGACAAACCAGGCGGCAGTGTATCGTCTTACCAGGGGGAAACGCACAGCGATGTGAAGGATGGGATGACCGAGAGCGGAGCACGGGGCAAAGACGGAAAGAACTTCATGGAGCTTTACGAAGAGAGCCTGAAAAGCATCCAGGAAGGGGGGCTTGTCCGGGGCGAGATCGTGCACGTGGACAAGGAATTCGTTCTCATCGACATTGGCTATAAGTCCGAAGGACAGATCCCGATAGGCGAATTCATTGATCCGGAGGGCAAGGTGACCGCAAGGGTGGGAGACAAGGTGGATGTCCTCCTGGAAAGAAGAGAAGACGACGAGGGGATCATCATCCTGTCGAAGGAAAAGGCGGCCAAGATAAAAATATGGGATGAAATCAAAGAAATTTACGAGAAGGGGAGCACGATCAGGGGCAAGGTTGTGGCTCGCGTAAAAGGAGGCATGTCGGTGGACATCGGCCTTCCGGCTTTCCTGCCCGGGTCTCAAATCAGCCTCAAGCCCATCAAAGACTTCGATTCCCTGATCGGCACGTTCCACGATTTCAGGATTTTGAAATACAACAAACGTCGCTCCAATATCGTTCTTTCCAGGAGGGCCATCCTGGAGTCGGAACGCATCTCCATGCGGGAGAAAACACTCGAGCACCTGGAGGTCGGGGCGGTCATGGAAGGCTCGGTGAAGAATATCACCGAGTACGGCCTGTTCATCGATTTGGGAGGAATCGACGGCCTCCTGCACATCACCGACATGTCCTGGGGCCGCGTGGGGCACCCCTCAGAACTCTACCGGGTGGGCGATTCCATCACCACCAAGATTCTGAACTATGACGCTGAGACGGGAAGAGTGTCGCTGGGACTTAAACAGCTCAAACCGGATCCCTGGTTGAAGGCGGACGAGAAATACCCGATAGCAACCCGGGTGAAGGGCCGCGTGGTCAGCCTGGCGGATTACGGTGCTTTTGTCGAGGTCGAGGAGGGGATCGAAGGCCTGATCCATGTATCAGAGATGTCCTGGACCCGGAAGATCCGGCATCCCTCGCAGGTCGTGAAGGTCGGTGCAGAGGTCGAGGCCATGGTCATGAACATCGACACGGCCAACAAACGTATTTCCCTGGGTCTCAAACAGACCCAGCCCAACCCGTGGGACGTCATCGGAGAACGGTATCCTGTGGGCACGACCATTGAAGGCAGGATTAAGAACATCACCGACTTCGGGATCTTCATCGGGATCGACGAAGGGATCGACGGCCTGGTGCATATTTCAGACATTTCCTGGACAAAACGAATCAAGCATCCCTCCGAGCTATACAAGAAGGGCCAGGTGGTGCAGGCGGTCGTCCTCAACATCGATAAAGGAAACGAACGTTTCTCCCTCGGGATCAAACAGCTCACGGCAGATCCCTGGGACGAGGTTCCCCACAAATACAAACCCGGCACACGGGTCACGGGAACGGTCACGAACATTACGGACTTTGGGATCTTTGTCGAGCTCGAGGAGGGCATTGAAGGTCTCATTCACGTCTCCGAACTGTCCAAGGAAAAGGGCGGCAATCCCTTGAGCCGGTTCAACGTGGACGATGTCATCCAGGCCAAGGTGATCAACGTGTCCAGGGGGGAAAAGAAAATCGGGCTTTCCATCAAGAGACTGGAGGAGAGCGAAGAAAGAGAAATCTACAAGAGCTACCTTGAGGGCCGAAATGGCGCTACATCCAACCTGGGAGAGATCCTGAAAAAGGAAATGCAGGGCCGTGAAACGCAGAGCCCCTCCCAGGATAGAACCGCCGAGGAATCCGACTCCCGAACTTTCGAGGACGGGGAGACATCCCGCGAATAAAGCCCGGGGAAATCATGAAAGGCAATCAACATCCCATTTTGCTGGTGATGGTCATCCTCGTAGCGGCCGTTCTGGTCTTGGGTGCCGTGATGACGGCGATCTTTTCCATGGCAGGACCGGGAGGGCTCTCCTTCAAAGAGAAAATCGGCGTGATTCCTATCGAAGGGGCCATTACGGAATCGGAAGCCGTGGTCTCGGATCTGGTGGAGTTCAAGAAAGACAAAGGGATCAAAGCCATCATCCTGAGGGTCAATTCCCCTGGAGGCGGTGTCGGGCCTTCGCAAGAGATCTACCGCGAGGTCCGGAAAACCATAGAAAAGAAAAAAGTCATTGCCTCCATGGGGAGCATTGCCGCCTCCGGAGGATACTACATTGCGTCGGCGGCGAACAAAATCATCGCCAATCCCGGCACCCTGACGGGGAGCATCGGGGTGCTCATGGAGTTTGTCCGGCTTCAGGAGTTGATGGAGAAAATCGGTGTGGATATGGATGTTCTTAAGAGCGGTGAATTCAAGGACATCGGTTCGCCTCACCGAAAGATGACGGAGCGGGACAAAGCGATGATCCAAACCCTCGTTTCCGAGATTCAAAGCCAGTTCGTAGATGCCGTGGCCCAGGGCAGGAATCTTTCAGTGGAAAAGGTGCGAGAGATTGCGGACGGACGCATTATCTCTGGCTCTCAAGGCCTGGAATTGGGTCTGGTAGATCAGCTCGGGAATTTCGAAGACGCCGTGGACCTCGCCAAATCTTTGGCGGGCATTGAGGGAGAAGTCACGTTGGTCTATCCCAAAAGAACCAAGATGAGGTTCTGGGATCTCCTCTTCGAGCAAGGGTCCCGGGCGCTTTACCGGGCCTTGAGGAATGTCCTGGGCACCACGATCGAGTACCGGTGGGACGGGCTTCCATCCTAGGGCAGGGTGTTGCCCCCGGTCGGCCGTTCGTCCATGGGCAGTCTTGCCGGAGCCCATCCGATTCCCATCGGATTTTCTTCTGAACCCAGAACCTAGAACCCAGAACCCCTAACGCTCGATCATAAAAAAAGACTCACATCCCCTTTACCCTCGCGAATGACCTCAGGGACACCGCCGATCAGGGAAACCACACTGGAGGGCTCAGGATAGACCACCCCGCCGTCCACGACCATAGACAGATGGGGCGCGTAGTTTTCCTCAATCGAAAAAGGATCATCGTATCCGGCGCTTGTGGTGATGATAGGGCGACCAAGGGTTTTGACGATGGCGAGGCAAATCGAGTTGTCCGGGACTCGAATTCCAATGGTTCTTCTCTTGGTGAGCATGATCTTCGGAACCAGTTGGGTCGCTTCCAGGACAAACGTGTACGGGCCGGGCAGGCACCTTTTCATGGTTTTGTATGCATAGTTTGAAACCTGGGCGTACTGACTGATTTCTTTGAGACTGTCGCAGATGATGGAAAAGGGTCTCTTGAGGGGACGGTTTTTCAGCTTGTGGATCATCTGGATCCCCTTCTTATTCATAAGGTCGCAGCCGATCCCGTAAAAGGTATCCGTGGGATAGGCGATGATTCCCGCCTGATCCAGAGTGTCGCAGACCCTTTGGATCAGCCGTTTTTGAGGGTTCTGTGGGTTGATGGAGATCATCATGGTACCCCCATCTTCCTCGAAATCTGAGCTTTTGTCAATCCTGCACTAGCCATTTTCATCTTGGCTTGGTAAAATGAAATCTGCGAAAGCGGATTTCATGGGAGGCTGAGTTCTCGAGATGGTTGTAGGGATGGTCTTTGCATTTCTTTTCGGTCTGGCTCTCGGAAGCTTCCTCAACGTTTGCATTTACCGCATTCCCCTCGGAAAGTCGATCGTGCACCCCCCATCGAACTGCCCCCAGTGCGGAGAACCCATTCGGTTTTACGACAATATCCCGGTGCTCAGCTACGCCCTTCTCCTAGGCCGGTGCAGACATTGCCGTCATCCCATCTCCCCTCAATACCCCGTGGTGGAGGCGACCACCGGGCTGCTCAGCCTTGCCCTGTTTCTCAAGGTCGGCCCAAGTCTGGACTATATTTTTTTCATGCTCTTCGGAGCTTCTCTCATTGCCATCGCCTTCATCGATCTCCAGCACAAGATCATTCCCGACGTCCTTTCCCTCCCGGGGATCGTCGTGGGTTTCGTCTTTTCCCTGCTCCCCTTCTCTTCTCTCTCGTGGATCGATTCCCTGATCGGGATCGTCGGAGGGGGCGGCTTTCTCCTGGTGGTTGCCTTGGCCTATGAGAAGCTGAGGGGGCACGAAGGAATGGGCCTGGGAGACGTCAAAATGCTGGCCATGATCGGCGCCTGGATGGGTTGGAGGGCCTTGCTGTTCATCATCCTTCTCTCTTCCCTGGCAGGCAGCCTGATCGGCGGGGCCTTGCTTCTTCTGAGCCGTCAAGGGGTGAGAACCCGGATTCCCTTCGGGCCCTTCCTTGCCCTCGGCACCCTGCTCTATCTGTTTTTCGGCCATGAAATCGTGTCCTGGTTCAACCAATTGGGACGGCCCGGGGGAGCACCTTGAAAATTCCCTTACACAGCCTGAGAATCGGAATCCTGGCACAGATCACCTTTCTCATCCTTGCCGCCATGCTTCTCATCAACGTGGTCATGATCAAACTCGCGGAAAGGGATCTCATCTGGACCAGGCTTCAGGCAGGACGGCTCCTCGTCCGGGCGGTTGAGCAGATTGCAGGGGAGCAGCTTTCCAACCCGTCGAAGAAGCCCCTAAACCTGGACCGTATTCCTTCCTTTCATAACGCCATGATCCGCCTGATGACGGAGGCGGGCTACGCTCATCTTCTCATCGTCGATCGCAAAGGCGACAAGATCTTCGCCACACATGGGTCCGGCGAAGACGAAGGCTATGCCCTGTCCGTGGCAAGAGAGGCGGCTGCAACGGGAATCGGGTCCCACCATTTCACCGGAACCGCCTGGGGGGTGATTTGGTTGAGCAAGAGTCACGTGTGGATTTCGGCGCCCCTGTCCTTGGAAGGCCGGCTGCAGGGGGGGATGAGCCTGAGCGGTTCTCTTCTTCCGGTGTACGAGACCCTGCGGAGTTCCCAAAAGGTGATCCTGCTTTACATCTTCCTGGATACCCTCATTCTGGTGATGGTGGGGCTCGTGCTCCTTTCGAGAATCGTGGTCAAACCGATTCATGGGCTTCTCCATCTTACGGCAGGGTACAAGGAGGGGGACGCCGTGCCTGCGGTCGCGGAAGGTTCGAGAAACGAGATCGGAGAGCTGTCCCGGTCTCTGCACAACATGCTCAGGCGGCTGGAGGAGAACAAGAACGAGCTCAGGGCCCACATTGCGTCCCTCCAAAAAGCGAACAGAGAGCTTGGGCAGGCCCAGGACGAAATCATCCGCTCGGAGAAGCTTGCTTCCGTCGGCCGCCTCGCCGCGGGCATCGCCCACGAAATCGGAAATCCGATCGGCATCATCCTCGGATACCTGGACCTCCTGAGGTCGGATGATATCGCGGGGGAGGAAAAGAAAGATTTTCTGAACCGCATCGAATCCGAAATTACGAGAGTCAACCAGATCATCAAGGAGCTCCTCGAGTTTTCAAGGCCCTCCTCGGGAGAGAGGGTGAAGACACACGTCCACGACGCCCTGGAAAACACCGTGAGCATGCTGGCACCTCAGCCCATGATGGAGGGCATTCAAAGCCGGCTTGAGCTCGCAGCGCTCCAAGACGTGGTTATGGCCAACCCGAACCAGCTCCAGCAAGTTTTTCTGAATATCATCATGAACTCGGCAGACGCTTTGGCCGAGGTGGACCATGGAGAGGAGGGAAAAACGCTCACCATCCGAAGTGAAAACGCCGGTGGGACCATCCGCCTGACCTTTAGCGACAACGGCCCTGGAATCGCACCGGGTGACCTCACCCACATTTTTGATCCCTTCTTCACGACAAAGGAACCGGGAAAAGGAACAGGGCTGGGGCTTGCCGTCTGTTACAGGATCGTTGAGAGCCTTGGAGGAACCATCCGGGCTCAAAGCGAGGCGGGCCAAGGAACGAAGATCGTGATGAGCCTCCCTCTTTCGAGCGATGCCGAAAACGGGCACGAGGGGTGAAGACCATGTCAGGCAACCGCGTCTTGGTCATTGATGATGAAAAGAACATGCGTCACATGCTTCAGATCATGTTGCGGAAGGCGGGCTATGACGTTGAAACGGCAGGCGACGGCGTGGAGGGTCTTGAGAAAATGGGCCAGGCGGATTTCGATTTTGTCCTGTGCGATCTCAAGATGCCGAGGATGGACGGCATGACCTTTCTCGGCCGGGCAAGAGAAAAGTTCGCGGAGAAAACCTTTATCATGATGTCCGCTTACGGGAACATCGACGATGCCGTTGAAGCCATGAAGATCGGGGCATACGATTACATTTCCAAGCCTTTCAAAACCGACGAAGTCCTGCTGACCCTGAAGAAGGCCGAAGAACGGGAGCGTTTAAAGAAGGAGAACATCACGCTCCAGAAAAAGATCGACAAGATCGAGCAGCGCTATTCCTTTGGAAACATCATCGCCCGCAGCGAGGCCATGCGCCATGTCTTCGAGCTTGTGGAAAAAGTGGCGGACCACAAAACCACGGTGCTGATCACCGGAGAAAGCGGAACAGGCAAAGACCTCATTGCCCGGGCACTCCATCACAACGGTCGAAGGGCGAGCAGGCCCATGGTGTCGATCAACTGCGGCGGGATACCGGAGAACCTTCTGGAAAGCGAACTCTTCGGCTACAAGCGGGGGGCCTTCACCGACGCGGTCAAGGACAAACCGGGCCGTTTTGAGGAAGCGGACGGCGGAACGATTTTCCTTGATGAAATCGGGGAACTCCCCCTTGCCTTGCAGGTGAAGCTCCTCCGCGTGCTCCAGGAGGAGGAGATCGCGCCCCTGGGAGGGGTGGGCTCCAGGCGGATTGACGTGCGGGTGATTGCGGCCACATCCAGAGATCTGAACAAGGAAGCGGCAGAAGGCCGGTTCCGGGAGGACCTTTTCTACCGGATCAATGTGATGTCCATCCACTTGCCTCCCTTGCGGGAAAGGCGGGGAGACATTCCGCTGCTGGTCGGGTATTTCATCGACCTGTTCAACAAGAAGCTGCAGAAGGACATTGAAGGGCTTTCTTCCGAAGCCATGCCCATTCTCATGGGATACTCCTGGCCGGGAAACATCCGGGAACTGGAAAACGTCATCGAGCGGGCGATCCTGCTGGCCAGGGGGAGATGGATCACGCCCGAGGATCTTCCATCCCGCATCACGACGGACTTCACCTATCTCCCTCCTCTTCTGCCTGAAGACAACCTCTCCATCAAGAAGGCTTCCAGCCGTCTTGAGAGAGACTTGATCAAGAAGGCCCTGGAACTCACGGGCGGCAATCGCACGCAGGCTGCCAGGATTCTGGAGATCAGCCGGCCCAAGCTCATCTCCAAAATAAAAGCCTTTAACCTGAACAAAGGTTGATCGACTCCATTCGTTGCCCGGCGACCCGTGGGGAGGTCTCTTCAGAACCGCAACCACTTTTACGGAGTCACGAACCGGCGCCAAGAAGTCAGTGAGTCATGTTGGTAGCCCCAAAGGATGCGGGCTCCGGTTGGCGTGGAGTGATGCGCCTACCTTGCGGATGATTTCAGTACCTCGGGGGCGGTTTCAGCCGATGAATCCATTTCCGGTTACGGCTCTGAAGAGACCTCTCCACGGGTCGGCTTTGCTATCAGGCTGCAGGGGCAGGCCATCTGTTCACAATTGCATCTCAGGCAGCCTTTTATGCGGGAGTGAAGCCCCGAAGGGGCGTTGTATGAAATCTGGTTTGCCAGATTTCATAAGGTGAAGCGGGTGAGCTCTCCTCTTTCGAGATCTGCGTAGACCATGACATTCCTGAAAACCTGTCCGCGGTTCAATAGGATCTTGACCACTTCCATGGCCTGAAGGGTGGCCACAAGGGATGGGGTGATTCCCGGAACGCCCAGAACGGCCTCGGGCCTCGAAGCCTGATCCGGTTTTCCCTCCACACCGGTGCCGTAGATTTGCCGGAGACCTCCGTCTCCGGGAAAGATGCTCATGACCTGACCTTCAAAACCGGCGAGGGCCCCGTGAACCAGGGGCACGCCGAGGTTCCTGGCCGCCTCCTCCAGGACAAGGCGGCTCTGAACGTTGTCGAGAGCATCGACGACCACATGACAACCGGCAAGAAGGCTCCCTGCACTTTCCGCGTCCAGGCGGGCGCAATGCACCGACACGTCCACGCCGGGATTGATGCGTCCGAGCTCTGAGCGAGCCTCTTCCGCCTTGGGTTTGCCGAGATTCCCGGCGTTACAAAAGGCCTGGCGGTTCAGGTTGGTTTCGTCGAAGACGTCATGATCCACCACCACGAGATGACCGATTCCGATTCGCGCCAGCAGGGAGAGGACCGTCCCTCCCAACCCGCCGGCCCCGACCACCGCTACCCGCGACTCCGCAAGCGTCAACTGCTCCTGCAGCGTGAGGATCTCCCGATTCCTCAGATAACGATAAGGACAGATGCCGAGCCGGAGAGCCTCGGTGTAAACCTCATGGAGCGAAACGCCATGGTCCCGACCTACCTCCAGGGCCTGGCCTTCCTCGATGACGTCGACCTCGCGTTCCGCGGGGTCCTTGAGTCTTCTTGCGACGCGTCGAAGGTCTTTCCGGATGGGTTCTTCCATGGGGAGTCCTTTCTCAAACGGTCTTGTAACTCTGCTGCACTCTGAATGCTTTACACCATCTTTGCGAGGAAAGCACGGGTCTTTGGTTGACAGGGCCGGAAAGGAGTGCTTAATCTCTACACAATGAATCCTGAGGCGAGCGGATGAAAATAGAACTGAGACTCTATGCCTCTCTTTCCCGTTACATGGCGGAGCGATGGAAAGGCTCTCCCATGGTGGAAATCCCGGAGGGCATGACGGTGAAAGGGCTCTTGGAAAACATGGGAGTGCCTTTCGAGGCCGTCAAAGTGATTTTCATCAACGGTTTGCACGCGAGCGGCGATGAGGTCCTGCGCGACAATGACAGGGTAGGGGTGTTCCCTCCCGTCGCCGGAGGCTAACTGACACAAACGCATTGAATCCTGTGACGTGTCATTGCGAGCCCGAAGGGCGCGGCAATCCCCGTTTTTGCTGAGATTGCTTGGGGCGCTTGTATTAGTCGCCCCGATCTACCCCTTCTGAACCCTCAGGTAGAGCTCGCCGTCAGGCCATTCCTGTTCAGCGAGCCGGCCCACATCCACACTTCTGCCATGGAGTCTTGCTTCACGACAACCTTCCAGAAAAAGAGACAAACGCTTCTCGAAAAACGCCTTCAGGATTTTTCCGTCCACCCATACCCCTTTTTCAAGGATCAAAGACCCGATTTCAGCCGGGAGAAGATTGAAGAGCTTGAGAACGACTCTTCCCTCATGGGGTGAAACCTTTGCTTGACCGGCGTGGGAAATCTCACCGCGCATCTTGGCATAGAAGCCCCCCTTGCGCAGGGTGGCGCCGAGAAGCCCCGGCATAGCTGCCGACAGGGCGATGGTGGCGTGATCATTGACGACCGCAGAGGCCGGATCGTCAACCGCTTTGCCGTTCAGGAAGATGGTCTGAATTCTTTCTTCCACATACTGAGGTTTCAACCCGAGGGTCTGACAGAGAAAGGATTGAATGGTAGAACCGATCGGCGCCCCCACGACGACGCCACTCTGGAGAAGTTCGTAGAAGGCCGGCATCAGCTCCGGTCGGACAAACAAGGTCAGGTCGGGCTGAGGGGCGGTTTCAGGGCGGTCCGTTATTTTATCAGCAGCCATGTCCGGTGTGGGTTCCCAAAATTCGAGGAGGTCTCTTTCGAGACCTCCCTAAAATCAAAAGGGTTTACCATTTGAAGACCGAGTCCAGATCCTTGTCCGTCACATTGAAAATGATGTTGTGAGGAGGCAAGGACTCCTTCTTGAAGAAAGCGGGCAGCCGGTCATGCTCTGAGGTAAAGCCGGCCCTGATGTTGAAATCCCTCTCTTTGGTGAGCACGGATTTGCCCAGTTCGCTGAAATCATCGGCTGTGAGTTTCAAGCCGTGAAAAGCATTGATGGAATCGATGAGGGCCTGGAAGGTCTCAGGCTGATCCAAAATCGCCATGGCCACAAAAAGGCACATGCCGGTGGAGTCAAGGGCTGCGGTGGCGATCTGCAGGTTTTTCGAAAGCTCTACCTGGCCTTCGGGCTTCAGCGGATCAACCTTGCCGCCCACGCCCAGAATGTTGGTCGCCACGGCATAGCCTGCCGTGTGATCCGCGCCCATCGGGCTTGTGGCATAGGTGACGCCGATGCCCTGAACGGCCCGGGGATCATAGGCGGGCATGGACTGCCCCTTCACCACGGGGACCCTTTCCACCCCGAAGACCTTGCCGGTGACCGCGGCGCCGTTACCCAGAATTCGGCCGAGAGGCGTGCCTTTGCCGACTTCCTTGACGAGATTGATGGCGGCCTGGGCATCGCCCCACTTGGCCACGCCGGCTTCCATAGCCACGCCGATGGTGGCCCCCATTTCGATCGTGTCCACCCCGAAATCGTCGTCCAGGCGATCCAGCATGGCGATGGAGTCCAGGTCGTCAATCCCGCAGTTTCCGCCGTGAGCCCAGACCGTTTCATATTCCGGTTGCTTGGTGAGATAATGGCCGTCCTTGTCGTAGAAAGTTCCGGAGCAGCGGATGATACAGCCACGATGACACCCATGGGTCGCAGAGCCTTCTCCCCCCCTCTGGTTTTCAATTTCGGCCTGGGTCTCGCCGCTGATCCTGGAGCATCCCTCAAAGCGGCCCCACATGAAGTTGTGCGTCGGATAACCGCCGGCTTCGTTAATGACGTTGGTCAGCACATTGGTTCCGTAAGCGGGCATGCCCTGACCGGTGACCGGGTGTTTTTTCAAACCTTCAACCCATGTCTTGGTGGCGGCTTTGAATGCCTCGGGGTCTTTCGGGGCTCGTATCTTGGTCCCTGTGTCGTCGATGACGATCGCCTTGACGCCCTTGCTTCCCATGACCGCGCCGACGCCGCCCCGTCCGGCGTGCCTTGTGGGACGAAGTTCCATGTCCGTGCAGGCTATGGAAGCGGCCGACATTTTCATCTCGCCGGCAGGACCGATGGAAATGACGCCGATCTTGTCGCCGAATTCGCCTTTAAGCTTTTCAACCGTGTCATAGTTGCCCAGCATCTTGAGATTGTCCGCCGGAGTGATTTTCACGCCGTCCTTGTTGACGAGTATTTTGTAAAGGGTTCCGTCTTTGGGCTTTCCCTCCAGGACGATCGCTGCGTAACCAAGCCGGCCGAGCATCTGGGACGGTTGACCTCCTGCGTTGGCCTCTTTGATGCCTCCGGTGAGAGGGCTCTTGCACCCCACTGAAAGCCTGCCTGAGGTCGCTGCCGTTGTTCCGCTAAGCAACCCCGGGGCGATGACGAGCTTGTTGTCCTCACCCAGAGGATGGCACAGCGGCGGAACTTCCTTGGACACAAGGGTCGAGGTGAGAGCCCGTCCGCCCAAACCGGCATAATCGCCGGCCGGTGTGATCGTAGCCTTTGGCCCCCCTTGCGCGCCCATATCGATGCGAACGATCTTGTCCATAGAATAGCCTCCTTTCAAATTTACGTGCCCTACATGGATATCTAAGACTCTTTACAGCAAGATCCGAGAAAGATGATGGGAGATCTATAGCGCACCTTGCCGGGGAAGTCAAGAAAGAACAGGAATATTAACTACTTATATCATTATGGATATAAGCGGTGATCATGGAGAGCTAAATCGGGAAGGAAAACATGCTTATCCATTGCCCGACGGGGAGGGCAAGAAGCAACGAAAACTGTGCACCTTCAGGGCTGCGCCCTATCCTCGTGGAGCCATGAATCCTTTTCTCTACAAAATAACATAGAGCGTATACATCCGTCTACGTGGCTTCTTCCAAGGTCAATTACCTGAGCATCGGATACCCGGGTGGAGGCAAAGAAGGGGTTCTTGCCGGAGCCAAGTGGCAGGAGGAGTTTCGAGTGATCAAAGGCGACATAAAATTTATTGAAATCATTCATGAAAATTGAGAGTTGCGGAGAATGAGCGACCCTTGCAGCCGCACATCAACCCTCTTCGGCCTCGAGCCTGACCCGATGGTCTGAAGAGCCGCGGTCAACCAGTGGCATGGTTATTGCTGTTGAATCTTCCCATCTGTTCTTGAGAAGGGGGGGAACACAGATGGGGTATGACCAACTGGAAAGCGTGGAAGTTTCCATTGACGGCATCGAGCACCCGCATCAATTCCGGATCTGGAACACGGAGCCCGCGTCCATGTTCGTCGTGGTCAAGCAGTCCTCCCAGATTCTCGATCGCCTGAAAGTGGGCGACACCATGAAGATGACCTACCATATGAAGGATGCCTTCTGCCCCACGAGGACCATGCCGACCCGGATCCGGCACATCACGAGAGAGGACGAGGGCCGCTTCAGGGGACACTGCCTGGTCGGCCTGGCCGTCGCCGACGGTTAAGTATTCACCACGGAGGCACTGAGGACACAGAGAACTTCAAGGCTTTCATTTGTCCCGATGATTCATTGGTACAAATGAAAGCCTTGACTCTTTCTGTGGTGAGAGGAGGTTTTAGAAGCTCACGTTTCCCGGGGTTCTGGGGAAAGGGATCACATCCCGGATGTTGGCCATTCCGGTGACAAACTGCACCAGCCGCTCAAACCCGAGGCCGAACCCCGAGTGGGGGGCGGTGCCGAACCGGCGCAGCTCCAGGTACCACCAGTACGCATCCTCATTGATCCCCAGCTCTCTCATCCTTTCGAGGAGGGTGTCGTAATCGTCCTCCCTTTGGCTCCCGCCGATGATTTCGCCGATCTTGGGAACGAGCACGTCCATGGCGCGGACGGTCTTGCCGTCCTGGTTCACCTTCATGTAGAAGGGCTTGATGGTCCTCGGGTAGTCGGTGAGCACCACGGGTTTCTGAAACACCTTCTCGCATAGGTATCTTTCGTGCTCGGCCTGGATGTCGCATCCCCAACCCACGGGGAACTCAAATGACGCTTCGGCCCTGGAAAGAATCTCCACGGCCTCGGTGTAAGTAAGTCGCTCAAAATCCTGGGAGATGACTTTTTCCAGCGTCTCTATGCACGAGGGGTCGATGAAGCGCCTGAAAAAATCCATGTCTTCCCCGCAGTGATCGAGCACATGGGAAAAAACGGACTTGAGAAAATCTGTGGCCAGTTCCACGTTGCCGTCCAGATCGCAAAAGGCCATTTCCGGCTCGACCATCCAGAATTCGGCGAGGTGCCTCGGCGTGTTGGAATTTTCGGCCCTGAAGGTGGGCCCGAAGGTGTAAACGTCTCCGAGGGCAAGGGCGTACACTTCAGCCTCCAACTGGCCGCTCACGGTCAGGTTGGCCTGGCTGCCGAAGAAGTCCTTTGAAAAGTCCACGTGCCCTTCCGTCGTGGGGACCTTTTCCAGATCCAGGGTGGTCACCCGAAACATGGCGCCCGCGCCTTCACAGTCGCTTCCCGTGATGATGGGCGTGTGAACGTAGATAAAGTCCCTTTCATTGAAAAACTTGTGGATGGCGAAGCTCATGGCGTTTCTCACCCTGGCCACGGCGCCGAAGGTGTTGGTCCTCGGCCGGAGGTGGGCGATGGTGCGGAGGAACTCAAAGGAGTGGCGCTTTTTCTGCAAAGGGTAGGACTCGGGATCGGCCCACCCAAGCACTTCGATCTCATCGGCCCTGATCTCCACCCTCTGTCCTTTGGCGGGTGAGGCCACGAGCGTGCCCTTCACCCGCACGGCACAGCCTGTTTGCAGTTTTACGACATCGTCCTTGTAGTTGGGCAGATTCTCACCGGCAATCACCTGAAGGCTGCTCATGCAAGAGCCGTCGTTCAGTTCGATGAAGGAAAACCCGCCCTTGGATTCCCGCTTCGTGCGGACCCAGCCCATGACCGTGAACGCTGAGCCGATCTCCTCGGAGGCGAGAACCCTGCTTACCCGTGTTCTCTTCAACTCAGCCCGCCTTTTTCTGAAATTCGGCCATGAAGTCGACCAGTTTTTTTACCTCGTCGACCCCGACGGCATTGTAGGTGGAAGCCCGGCACCCGCCCACGGAGCGGTGTCCTTTCAGGCCGCCCAGACCGGCTTTCGACGCCTCGCCGACGAACTTTGCCTCCAGTTCCTCGCTCGGGAGCCTGAAGGTCACGTTCATGAGAGAGCGGCTGTCTTTTTCCGCAGTGCCCCGGTAAAAGCCCGAGCGGTCTATGAATCCATAGAGGATCTCGCCTTTTTCCCTGTTGATTTTTTCCATCTTTTCCAGGCCGCCCACCGTCTCTTCCAGCCATTTCAGAACCAGGCTGACCGTGTAAATGACAAAACAGGATGGCGTGTTGTAGAGGGAGTTCTCCCCGGTGAAGGTCGTGTACTTGAGCATGCTGGGCAGTCCGGCAGGGACCCTTTCGAGCATGTCTTTTCGAAGGATCACCATGGCGGAACCGGCAGGCCCGATGTTTTTCTGTGCTCCTGCGTAAATCAGTCCAAAGGGTTTCGCATCAAAAGGCCGGCTCATGATGTCCGAGGACATGTCGCAAACAAGAGGAACCTGGCCGGCCTTCGGGAACTCCGCCCACTGGGTTCCTTTGATGGTGTTGTTGGAGGTGAAATGGAGATAGGCGGCGTTTTCGTCAACCCGGAATGTTTTGGGAATGTAGGAGAAGTTCTTGTCCTCCGATGACGCGATGACGCGGACATCCTTGCCCAGGGTCTTGGCTTCCTTGATGGCTTTGTTGGACCAGGTGCCGGTGTTGATGTAGTCCAGGGGTGTGCCTTCCGGGGCAAGATTCATGGGAACCATGGCGAACTGAAGGCTCGCTCCTCCCTGGATGAAGACGACGTGGTAGTCATCCCCGAGCTTGAGGAGCCGCTTGGTTCTCTCCACAGCCTGGTTGAGCGTTTCCTCGAACGGCTTGGAACGGTGGCTGATCTCGATGATGGACATGCCGGTACCCCGGTAGTCCAGGAATTCATCCCTGATCTGCTCCAAGACAGGGAGGGGAAGTGCTGCAGGTCCCGGGTTGAAATTGATGATTCTGTTTGCCATCGCCCAAATCTCCTTTCAGCTTAGATGTAATCAAAGTTCCTTGATCATTTCCTTGACGGCCTTCAGGCCTGCAAGGTCTTTTTCAAAAGGGGGCAGCCCTTCCAGGTCCGCCTCGATGATGTCTTCTGCAAAGGGAATGAAACCCAGGAAGTGAAAGCCGGCCATCTCCCGGCGAAGAAAGGCCTCGTCCTTTTCCGATCGGATTTTGTTGCCCACCAGGCTCAGCTTTTTGAGGCCGATGTCTTCTGCCAGGCTTCGGATGTGGTGCGCGGTCTCGATGCTGCGCCTTCCGGGCTCTACGACCACGATCAGCCTGTCGACAGCCATGGCCGTGCCCCTTCCCAGGTGCTCCAGGCCCGCCTCCATGTCCAGGATAATGACCTCGTTCCGGGCCAGAACCATGTATCGAATCAGATTTTTCAACAGGGTGCTCTCGGGGCAGATACAGCCTGCCCCGCCTTTCTTCACCCCGCCCAGAACCATGAGCTTGATGCCGTTGATCTTGATGGACAGCTTGTCCGGAAGATCGTCCACTTTCGGGTTCAGCTTGAAAAAAGAGCCCATGCTTCCGACCTTGGTTTCCGTGCGCTCCTCGATGAGATCCTTCATCTCGGCAATGGGCACGATCTCGGCGCCCTTCTCGACCCCGAGGGCCTGGGCCAGATTGGCATCCGGATCCGCATCGATGGCCAGCACCTTTTTCCCTTCATCGGAAAGGGACTTGATCAGGAAGGACGCAAACGTGGTCTTTCCCACTCCGCCTTTGCCGCTCACTGCAATTTTCATAGAGGACACCCTCGAAAAAAAAAGCCAAGAAAAACCCTGTTATGTCATTCCCCGGCCAGACCGGGGAACCCAGGAAAACCAAAACCTCATGGACTTGCGCAAAGTCATCTTATAGATTAAATCGTTTTCCATCTTCAAGAACAAAATACCACCTCCGCAGGCATGCCAGGGAGAGGGAGAAGGCAGGGGTCAAAAGGGTGAAAATCGAAATCTCCATTTCAGGGCCTCCCCAGGCTCTGTCAGCCCTTTGCAGGGCGCTCGAGCCCTTCGAGCCCACCCTCGATCCCTGGGAGGATGGATCAACCCGGATTCTCCTTTTTTCGGAGCACGACACGCTGGACGATCATCTGCTGAGGCTGTCCAGAACGGCGGAAGGCCTGGAAAAAACTCTGCGCCTCAAGGAAAAGTTCGATTTTCGAGTCAGGAATCTCGCTTACTGCGAGCCGCCCGCCTTTAGAGACACAAGCGCCTATGAGCCTGTCCCCGGCTTGATCATCCAGCCCTATGATCCTTCCGGCCAGAGAAAGGATGATCCCCGGACCATTTTCCTGGACGCAGAACAGGCCTTCGGCAACGGAAGACACCCCACAACCCTTCTGTGCCTGGATGCCCTCGCCCGTTTGGCCCAGGGTCGGTGGGGCCTGAGGCATCGAAGGGTCCTGGATTTCGGCTGCGGGACGGGCCTTCTTGCCCTCGCGGCTCTCAAGCTGGGAGCCCCTCGGGCCGTCGGGGTGGAAATCGATCATGATGCGGCCCAGACAGCGAGAAAAAATGTGGCCCTCAATGCCATGTCCGGGAGGATCGAGATCAAGGAAGGTTCGTGGGAAGATGTAACTGAAAATTACGATCTCATCTTCGCCAATCTTGTCGCCTCCCTGCTCTTGAGAACAGGGAGGGAGATTCCCGGCCATCTCAAGGAAGAGGGCAGGGCGGTGATCTCAGGGTTCAGCGCCGACCAAGCGGTGGCCATGGAGAATTTTTTCTCCGGCATGGGGTTGGAGGCCGTGGAAAGAGAATCACGAGACGGCTGGGGCTGCCTCGTTCTCGCCCGATAAAGTGATCACGTAGGATGGGTTGAACGCAGTGAAACCCATCACCCTATGCCCCCGTTCAACAAAAGCCCCGTAGGGCAGGCCACCGTGCCTGCCCCAATCCCCCTCCCATTTTAAAAGGGAGGCGGGGAGGGATTCTTTTCGTCTTGGTAGGATGGGTTGAACGCAGTGAAACCCATCACATCGAGTTCTTCCGATGAGTAGGAGCGAGCTCCGGCTCGCGATGCTACGGCCCTCAGAACACACAGGTTCCCCACCGCGCCTGCGGCTCTTCCCCTCCCTTTTCTAAAGGGAGGCGGGGAGGGATTTTTTTCCTCTTGGTAGGATGGGTTGAATGCAGAGAAACCCATCGCCTTATGCCTCCGTTCAACGGAGGCCCCGTAGGGCAGGCCACCGCGCCTGCCACAGTCCTTCTCCCTGACTCCGCAGCATGTGTTGCCCGCGCTGCGCGAACCTGCGAAACCCGTCAGAAATCCAGCGGGCTCTTCGCCTCCTTGATGGTCATGCTCTTGATCGTGTGCGTATAAATCATGGTGGTTCTCACGTCGCTGTGGCCCAGGAGCTCCTGAATCGTGCGGATGTCGTAATTGGCTTGCAATAGATGACTGGCAAAGCTGTGACGGAAGGTGTGGGCCGATGCCCGCTTGGGGATCTTGGCTCGGCCCACTGCCCGCCTTATGGCCTTCTGGACATGGCTGTCATGGAGGTGGTATCGCTTCCATTCCTTTGTCTCCGAGACAAAGGTCAAGGTTTTGACCGGGAAAAACCACTGCCATCCCCTGTATGATTTCAATGTCGTTTGGGAATAGTGCCTCAATTTGATTTCAGCATTTAAATCACTGCAAAAAGGACTCCAGTCCGCCCCCAGAGATCTTGCTTGGTCCTTTTTTGTTGAAATTTCCTCCTTTTTGCTATTTAATGCAAATATCGGACCATGATGACGGTTCTCTAATTCAGCGTTCCTCCTCAGCCTGCTTCTTCTCTTTGAGTTTTTCAATAAAACGGGAGAGGCTTTCCCGATTTGATTCTTCGTGATGATACTTGGAGCAAAAAACAAGGTAATACATTAACCACTTGCGACAATAGGAATGAGCCGCCGGAGGCACGCCCTTTTCTACCAGGGCATCGTCGTAACGTAACTTGATTTCAGCAGGGATTGGTTTCAAAGGATTCTATCCGGATTGGGGGCTCTGAAAGAAACTTCCGATACTATGCGGTTTGCTGCATAACATTACGTTCGTGTGGTTATCTAGTTAGCAGACCCTAGAATAGTTGCTTTTTCTTCTCAAGACATTTTTTGATTCTGAAGTTACCCGGAAACCACTCAATCACTGGTTCCCGGCGACTTCGTCGCCGGGAATCGCGGCGCTGACTTCGTCCAGTGCCATGCCCCGGCGCCTTGCGCCGGAACAAGGCACTGGACCCGATGTCACTCGCTTGCATTTGCCTTCGGCACCCGCAAGCTTCGCGCCACGGGTCAGCGCCGCGATTAGGCGGCTCGACAGGCCGCATGTAGGGCCTCGGGGGGCTTCGGAATGCACAGGTGGCTCCTTTGCCCGCTCTTCGGAAGGAGGCGACGATGGATGTATGGCTTAGGATCATCGAGTTCATTGGCGTGTACCCGCTCTGGGCGAGATTGTTAGCGACAGGGGGTGTGGGTGTCACCGTCCTTACGCTCCTTTTCGCGCCCAGAGTACCTCTGATCACTGAAAGGCACGGCATCACAATAGACGAGCCGAGGAACGGCGAGAAAGTGGCTTGGAGCTTCTCCGTTAAGGGCAGGTACAAGGACCTCCCGAAAGAGTCCGAGCTTTGGGTTATCACAACCGACTCTGCAGGGCAGCGATATTGGCCCCAGTCGCGCGCCATCAAGGACGAGTCGAAAGGTGAATGGACCGCGCAAGTCACCGGTATCGGCGGCAACCCTGGGGACAGACGGAGCTTCGGAGTGTTCCTCGTCGGCCAAGACGGCCGAGCTCTTCTCGAATTGTGGAAGAGGGCTGCCGAAAGCCAACGGCAGATAGAACTCAAGAGTCTCACCCGTGACATTCAGAAAGCATATGAATTGGCCGTCATCGTTGAATCGGGCAGACCCTGAGCGCCCTTCTGTGCGGACGCCGACGCCGTCTTGCGTCGGGAACAGATCTGCTGCCTAACCATTTTTCTGCACCTGACCGGTGTTACGCTGCGCTCCATACCGCCAGGTGAGAAATACGTTCCCCCCTACGCTTCGCTCCGGGGGGAACGCGGCAGTTGAGCAGCCAACTCCTGCTTCCCCCTCCGCTCCGCTACGGGTGAACCAGGAGTTGGAGACAGATGCCCCTCCGGGGCACTGCTCAACTGCCGCGTTAGCTTCACAACAATATGAATTCAGAGGTTTTGCTGTCTTGTAGATGTTCCCCTGGAAAACCGTAATCGCTATTGTCTTCTTATTTTCGGCGATACTTTTTGGCCTCATTGTCGAATGGCGAATAAGAGATGGGAAATTGCAACGCGCAGACACTTATTCCTATACCGCTGTGGTAAAGATGTCTATTATTGCTGCTGCGATTGGATTTCTCATCTGCTTTTCGTTTTATATCTTTTCCAAGTCCCTTGAGGTAACCATAACTGTCGCCGCTCTGATTTTCTTTGCTGTGCTTGGAGGTTTGCTTTTTGGTTTGTTACTTGAGTATCAAACGAAAAGACGGGGAGGCAGAAGAATGGACTAGTTTTATCCACTTGATTTTAAAACCTAACTCAGCTTCACTACGGACTAGAGCAAGAGCTAACCTCTCACTCCAGCCGACGCGAAATCCGCGCGGCTGATTCCGCCGTTGGCCGAAAATTGAAATAAAAGGAAAAGGAAAATGTGCCCAGCAGTCTTGAGATTAGGACCATACAGGTTTTATTTTGTCAGCCATGATCTGCACGAACCGCCGCATGTCCATATCGACCGGGACGCTTTTTCAGCCAAATTTTGGCTCAACCCTGTGACCTTGGCATATAATCTTGGATTTCCGGCGAGGGAGTTGAGGAAATTGGCGGCGCTCACCACCGAGAACCAAAAAGAATTATTGGAGGCATGGAATGAATACTTTGGAACCTAAAGCAGGAGAACGGGTCAGGGACGTACGCTTTAGTGACGATGCTATCAGTGTGGATCTTTTTGACGGACGGACCATAACGGTTCCCTTGGCTTGGTACCCGCGTTTGCTGCACGCAACACCGGAACAGCGCAAGAACTGGAAAATTGCTGGAGCAGGGTACGGAATGCATTGGCCAGACATAGATGAAGACCTCAGTACACAAGGCCTTTTGCAGGGTGCTCCCGCTCCACGTAGGACTTCAAAAGCCGCATAGAAGGAAAGAGGGCACGCTGATATCGACGAACAAGTCGGTTGAGTGAAGCGGGAGAAGCTACTGGGTTCTCGTTTAATTTATCTGTTTGCATCTTCATCACGCCGCCCACTCAGCTTTGCGTTAGACCCCGGCGAGGCAAGGCAATTGATGACGAATCTCCCTTTCGAGACGTTCCATAAAGTCATCCAGGGATATCGCATTCTCGATAATGGAAGCGGAGAGGTTGAAAGATTCTTGCGCGACGCGAGCGGTTGCAGTGCCTGCATGCACGATCCATCGGACACGCCCATCAACCAAATTGTGCGAGCGCTTCCTCTTTCGCGGCTTAGGGACCGCGATTCGGTCGAACGGTACTTCCGTCGAGTCAGGAGGGATAACGGTTTCCTGCGGAACCTCTTCTCCTCAGGGTCTAGCCCAGCAGACGTGCAGAGCCGCCTGGTATCGGAGCGGTTTGCAATAGGCCTTCTGCCGTGGCTCGATTACTGTATGTTGTACAGAAGATCCCGCGAGACCGAAATGATGGTTATTGGAATAGACTTCAAGAATTGGCCGGTGTTTGTCAAGAGCCCGCGTGACCACTATTTCCCGCTCGACATTGCCAATTCGTCCAGCAACGTATGGGGTTCAACCTGGCGACGTTTCTGGTCCAACCTCCTCGGGTCTCCCTACGACGAGGATCGTGTCGTCAAATTCCTACATGCGCGGGCGGTGTACTTCACAAACTCGATGTTGTGCTTCGGCGGCGCAAATGATCCGCGGTCGCACAATTGGGGGTATCTGGAGCGGTGTCGGCATCACGTAGAGCGTCAGCTATCGATTGTTCGTCCCCGCTGCTTAGTCTCATTCGGCGACTTCGGCGCCCGGAATGTCGCGAACATCCTCCTCTCAGAAAACCGTGATTGCGAATTGCTCTGTGAACTTGCCTACTCACGTAATCCGTTGAACGCCTTTCGCCGGTCGCAAACCAAGTTTCTCCATCTTCATTGGGACGGGAGGGAGATAATGTACGTGCCCTTATACCAACCCGGTTGGAGCCACACGGCAGGTTACCGGAATGATTATTCGGCACTACAAGACCTTCTTGAACTCAAGACATGATCCGTTGGCCTGGGTGGGGTCGGGCCCAATGCCATTAACTTAAGCATTGTTGATCGGTGATGTTAGGTCTTGCCTTCATTCCAGCAAAAGCCGGAATCCAGGATTTTCAGACTTTTTTGGACCCCGGCTTTCGCCGGGGTGACGTTCTCAGCATGGAATTCTCCTTAAGTTAACGGCATTGGGTCCGACCCGGACCCGTTTCCTACGCGCTTCCCTGGATTCAGGCGGACAAAGCTCAGAGGCTGCGCTTCTCCGCGGAGATCGACTGGCTCCTCAGCGAACCGCCGGAAACCGAACTAGGGCCTGCAGGCGGACGCTCGTTGCGCTCGCGCCCCTGAGGCCCGTCGTTATGTGTCCAAAGCTGATTTGGAAAATGAAAAAAGTGCAATCGGCTAAATTTGTTAGAAAAAAGCGTATATACCTTAAAGCAGGAGCGATTATTCACCCTTTTCTCTGGATTGAGTTTCTTGATGATGGCTCATTTTCGTTAGGTTTCATGTCAAAGCAGGTAGAATTAACCGAATATGGATCTGCAATCCAACGAGGGGCAGAGTTTACGCAGCATGCTCAGATCGTAAGACGAGGGAACATCCCCATTGATGAAACGGAGACTCCACATTATACTTTTCACCCCCCCAGAATCTCGCAACGGATTGGTATGGTTCATATGGTGGACGCGACTGGCAAGATTGATGAGTGGGAATTTGACTGGTTTCCTGTTAGAAAAGTAGACCACATTCTCACTGTCCACAGCGGTCAGCTTACTCTATTGGGTACCGTGGCGCGCCCAAAAAAGAATTTCTCGATAATCACTTTACCTCCAAGCGCTCAAGGCCTAAGAATGAATATGTTTATCTATCCGGTAGGTACCCACATTGGTTTGGACTCTTTCGCAATAGATAACGTTATTGGTGGCTGCAAACATTATACTCTTGTCTGTAGTTTCTACACGGATTCCAGTACTCGATTCAGCATTTATGTGGCCACGGAGATGCGAGGAACATAAATGACGAATTCACATAACCAGACAATCCAGCCGATCGCTTACAGCGCCGACTGATTTTGCCGTTGGGCAAAAAGGCTCTGGATGATCTATTGAGGAACACTATGAAGTCCGAACTGAAGACCCGATCACTGGGAGATTTGAAAGACGCTTACGTCGCGAACGAACTACGCGTAAACCCAGAGTATCAACGTGGATTGAAGTGGGGATTAGCGCAGAGGCAAGGGTTGATCGACTCGCTGCTCCGAGGGTATCAGATCCCCCTTTTTTACATCCACCTAGAGACTCGAACTAACAACTACACCCAAGCCATCGAAACTACGGCTTGGATTGTTGATGGGCAGCAGAGACTTGTCTCTATTGTCGCATATTGTCAGAATGAGTTCTCTTTGCCTGATCCCAAGAAGGCAAAACCCGGCACTGTCTTGCCGGTTGATTCGGCGGACTTTCCAGCATGGACAGGAAAAAAATTCGAAGACCTCGAACCTGAGGACCGTAAAAGGCTCCTCGACCACGACCTCTTGGTTGTTGAGATTAGCGCGGAACGCAATGAAGTCCGGGATCTTTTCATTCGATTGCAGGCTGGCACGCCATTAACTGCGCAGGAAAAGCGAGATGCTTGGCCCGGTGATTTTACCGACTTCGTGATTCGGCATGCGGGCAAGCCTGGCCATAAACTATCGAACCCCAAGCCATTTTTCACCCAGTTTCGCAAGACGAACGCAAAGCGGCTCACGGTCGCTGACGGTGAGCATTACGTTGACGGGCATGCCGACATGCGCAAGTTCTTTGCTGGTCTTGCAATGACGGTGATGTTGCGCGAGCGGTCCGTGGTCGATTTCGTCGACTTGAAAGGAAAAACCATCAACGATTTTTATCTCGATAACCTCGACCTCCCACCGGATGATTCTGCCGCACAGCGGGTTGTCGGGCTGCTCGACCGGATTGTCGACCTTCCGAAGTTCGCCAGGCTCAGGGAAGGCGGCCCCATGACATTTCAGATGGCCTTTCACTTCGCTTTGCTGGTCGACGCACTTGACCAAGGTAATTACACAAACGATTGGAAGCAATCGATCGTAGAAGCTTTTCTTTCCTTCAAGCGGGAAGTTGCCGAGGCGCGCTTGCATCATCGCGAGACTCGGGAGTCTCTTCCTCATCACGAGCGTTTCGCGCGACTTTTGTCGGGTTCCGGGTCGGACACTGCGGAAGTCATACGTTTACGACATGGGTTTATGCTCTCGGAGATATACCCGAAGATACGAGTGGTTCCTCGTGATCCCAATCGCGGCTTCGATTTGTTGGAACATGAAGTCATTTGGAATCGGGATCGTGGCCAGTGTCAAAATCCGAAATGCACCCGCCCCGACCGGCGAGTGGCGTTTCGCGAGGCGGCGGTTCACCACATCATTGAGCATAGTGCAGGTGGAAGAACGACACTCCGGAACGGTATTCTTATCTGCCCCGAATGTCATGCGAGCCGCGCCGATATGCAACGGTTAACCCGGCACTTCCAAGAGTACATCGAGCGAATTTACGCAAGCCCTCATCAACCCACAGGTGATGGGTTGCTCGAAGAGTTGATGCCGGACGGAGAGGAAGATCGAAACGCCAACGGAAGAGAGGGGATAAAGATAGTCATCAATTGGGGGGCATTGGATATAGACCGCCCCGCTCAAACGATTCGGAAGGCGAACGACACTGACACCATCGTGGAACTTCTCCGATTACTTCTTGATACATTCAAGAAGCCCATGAGGGATCAGTTGGTCGAGTTCCCCATTGTGAGATTTCCGCTCTCGACCAATCCAATGAACAGTTTTCTGAACCGTGCACAGAATAAGCCGTATAGTTACACACAAATTCCAGGAACGGACTTGTATTTTTGTCCTCATTCCCAGCGATCCCAGAAGGTGGAGCGGTTAAAAGCTCTTTTCTCTAGGCTGACGTTGCCCGACGGAGGCGAGTTTCCCGAAGATTGCATCACCATTTCCGTCGAGTCCGAAGCATAGAAGGTCAGCAGATGAGAAAAAGAAAAGCCCAACAACCGCATCAACTCGGACTGGCAATTCCGCTGCGCTCCATTGCCAGCCGGTTACGTGGAGCGTTCTCGCCGACGCTTGCGCGTCGGCGAGAATCGCGGCGCTGACTTCGTCAAGTACCTTGCCCTGCCGCGCAAGCGCGTCAGAACAAGGCACTTGACCCTTTTTGAAAGATCTCTTTCGACCAGCGGGACTATCAAGGAACCATACAATCACTTGTTATACAAGGAGACAGTAGTACGGAAAATTTTGACTGGAATTAGGATGCTTTGGTGAACGTTGAGGAATGGCTGCGCAGGTATATTCGTGAAAACTCGTCTGGCGGTGTTTTCAATATTGGAGAAGTATCGAGGCTATCGAGAGGAGCTGGACACATCCTTCCAAAAGTGAATGTCGAAGGTGTGCGGCATCTGTTGTGTGGGGATAGGGGGACGCTCGTAAGAAAGTAATTTGACACCGGCGCCGGGTTATGAGATACGAGGAAGCATGCCATGATTAGCCCGTCTAGACGCACCCGGCGTCTTGCACCACATCATGATCGGGGCATCGAGCGTCGCAAGATATTCCTGAACCGGAA